>Ga0256829_1001694_pt1 | contig 17641 bp, 13 predicted proteins | sample 131447metaG_FD_185979 | JGI IMG/M metagenome (GOLD analysis project Ga0256829, IMG submission 185979) | Hydrothermal vent microbial communities from Lau Basin, Pacific Ocean - 131-447 | ecosystem: Environmental > Aquatic > Marine > Hydrothermal vents | place: Pacific Ocean: Lau Basin | collected...
CTAGCCGGACGTATCCTAGCGACCTTTCCAGATTACCTAACAGAGGAGCAACGCATCTCCGACGCTTTGGCCGAACTGGGCGAGCTAGTTAAAAAACCAGAAGCCAACATTATCAAGTTACCAAACATCTCGGCTTCAATACCTCAGCTAAAAGCAGCCATTAAAGAATTACAAAGCAAAGGATTTGCTTTGCCTAACTACCCGGAAGAACCTCAGAACGAGGAGGAGTCTAAAATAAAGGCGCGCTACGACAAGATCAAAGGAAGCGCAGTAAACCCTGTACTTCGCGAAGGAAACTCAGACAGACGTGCCCCCAAGGCCGTAAAGAATTACGCCAAGAAAAACCCACATCGTATGGGTGCTTGGAGTGCAGATTCTAGAACGCATGTTGCAACTATGGATGCTGGCGATTTTAGACACAACGAGCAATCGGTAACTGCGGCAGCAGCTGGAGCTTTGGATATTGTTTTAGAAACCGCATCCGGAGAGACCAAAGTACTCAAAGCAGGGGTTGCTGTACAAGAAGGCGAGATCGTAGACGCTACAGTAATGGAAAAGGCAGCGCTATTGGAGTTTCTCAAAAAAGAGATCCAAGCCGCCAAAGACGAAGATATTTTGCTTTCACTACATATGAAAGCAACCATGATGAAGGTCTCTGACCCTATCATTTTTGGTCATGCTGTACGCGTGTATTTTGCAGACCTATTCGAAAAGCACGCAGCCGCTCTAGAGGCAGTAGGTTTTGAAGAGAATAACGGATTTGGTGATTTGATCGCCAAATTGGATAAACTCCCAGCAGATCAAAAAGCAGCTGTAGAGGCCACTATTGAGCAATGTCTTAATGACGGAGCATCGCTTTCTATGGTAAATTCAGACAAGGGAATTACCAACTTACACGTACCAAGTGATGTGATCATCGATGCTTCTATGCCGGCAATGATCAGAAATTCAGGACAATTGTGGGATAAGAATGGTGATACACAAGACACCAAAGCCATCATTCCAGATAGCAGTTATGCCGGGCTGTATCAGACTACAATAGATTTCTGTAAAGCCAACGGCGCCTTTGACCCAACCACTATGGGAACAGTCCCTAATGTCGGATTAATGGCACAAAAGGCAGAAGAATACGGATCGCACGACAAGACCTTTGAGATCAAGGATACCGGAATCGTAAAGGTGATCGATCAGAACGGAGAAACTTTGATGCAACACAGTGTTCACCCTGGTGACATCTGGCGTATGTGTATGGTAAAAGACGCCCCAGTTCGCGATTGGGTTAAACTAGCAGTTAGCCGTGCAAGAGCCACAGGGGTTCCAGCTGTATTCTGGTTGGACGAGACTCGAGCTCATGACGCACAGCTTATCAAAAAGGTACAAACCTATCTAAAAGATCACGATACCTCAGGATTAGAGATTGAGATCCTTGATGTAGTTGGTGCCACCCAATATACCCTAGAGCGTGTAAAAGCAGGAAAGGATACCATTTCTGTGACCGGAAACGTACTGCGCGACTATCTAACAGACCTCTTCCCTATTTTAGAATTGGGAACCAGTGCCAAGATGCTCTCCATTGTTCCTTTAATGAATGGCGGAGGATTGTTTGAAACTGGAGCTGGTGGATCTGCTCCGAAGCACGTACAACAATTCAACGAAGAAGGACACCTGCGTTGGGATTCCTTAGGAGAATTCTTAGCCCTCGCAGTTTCTATGGAACACCTGGGTAACACTTACAACAACCCGAGAGCTTTGTTGATGGGGGAAACCTTAGACGAGGCTACCGAAAAATTGTTGGAGAACAAGAAAGGACCTTCTCGCAAAGTCAACGAGATCGACAACCGAGGCAGCCATTTCTATTTGGCTATGTATTGGGCAGAGGCCTTGAGCAAGCAAGACAAAGATGCTGAACTCAAAGAAAAGTTCGCTACTATCTATGCAGACATGGCGGCTGCAGAGGGGCAGATCATGGACGAGCTGAATGCTGCGCAAGGAAGTCCTGTCGATATAGACGGCTACTACTTCCCAGACGAGGCTCTTGCTAGCGCACAAATGCGACCAAGCACAACCTTAAACGGTATTTTAGCACGTATTTAAGAAAATGCTAAAGTTTACAAAAGCCTCGCATCTTGCGGGGCTTTTTTGTTAACTTTATTAAAAAGTTAGCATTGAAAAAACTACTTCTGCTTTTGCTTCTTGCTCCCCTACTCGGATTTGCACAGCAAAAGTACACCCTCAGCGGAACTGTATTAGAACAAGCTACAGGAGAAAGCCTTATTGGCGTTAGCATCTTGATCCCAGAGCTCAATACAGGTACAACCACCAACGAATATGGTTTTTATTCCCTTACTGTACCAGAGGGAAATTACGAGCTTCTTATCAGTTACCTCGGTTTTAAGGACATTACGGAGTCCATAGCCTTAACCAGCAATTTGCGTAAAGATTACCGTTTAGAAGAGAACCTGGAAAGTTTGGATGAAGTGGTGATCACCGCAGACAGCGATCGTTTGGATGTGCGCAGGCCCCAAATGAGTGTCAATACGGTCAAAGTTTCGACCATTAAAAGTATTCCGGCAGTCTTGGGTGAAGCCGATGTGATCCGTTCTATACTGCTGTTGCCTGGGGTGACCAATGCTGGGGAGGCAGCCTCCGGGTTCAATGTACGCGGAGGAGCTGTAGATCAGAATTTGATCTTACTGGACGAGGCTACTATCTTTAATTCCTCTCACTTATTCGGTTTCTTTTCTGTGTTCAATCCGGATGCGATAAAAGATGTAAAACTCTATAAAGGTGGTATTCCCGCTCGATACGGGGGGCGTGTTTCTTCTGTGTTAGAGATCTTTCAGAAAGAAGGAAACAGCCAGAAATTCAAGGCCAATGGAGGGATCGGCGCGGTTACGAGCAGATTGTTATTAGAAGGACCTTTGGAAAAAGACAGAGGCGCATTCTTATTTGGTGGTCGTGGGTCTTATGCCCATTTGTTCTTACCCCTTTTTGACGTGGAGAACAGTGCCTATTTCTACGATGTGAACACCAAACTCAATTATCGGATCAACGAGCGCAATAATGTTTTTCTCTCGGGTTACTTCGGACGGGATCTGTTCAGTGTCAACGAAAGCTTTGTCAACACTTATGGTAATGCGGTTGTGAATTTTAGATGGAACCATATCTTTTCGGACAAATTGTTTTCAAACCTGTCGCTTATATATTCTGACTATTTCTACGGATTGGAACTGGATTTTGTTGGCTTCGAATGGGATTCCGGCATTCAGAACTTCAACCTTAAATACGACTTGAAACACTATTTGAACGATAAGTTTCAGATCAATTACGGACTCAACAACATTTATTACGTCTTTAACCCTGGAAAGATCAAACCGAACAATCCAGATTCTGGTATCGTTGAAGATCAGCTGATAAAAAAATACGCCAACGAATTTGCCGCCTATGCAGATGTGCAGCATCAGATCACAGAAAAGCTCAGCATGCAATACGGCCTTAGACTCAGTCATTTTGTTCGCTTTGGCCAAGATGAGATCAATGTCTATGCAGATAACAACCCTGTAGAATTCGATCCGCTTTTGCTTATTTATAGAGAAGCAGAGCCAATAGAAACAGTGGAATCTTCTCGCAGCGATCAATTGGCGAGTTTTACGAACTTTGAGCCTAGGGTATCTATGGCCTATGTCTTTGATGACAACACTTCTGTTAAGGCCAGTTATACCAGATTGGCCCAATATCTTCACCTATTGTCCAATACCAGCTCTCCTACTCCGTTAGATGTGTGGACACCAAGTGGCCCATTTGTGGAACCGCAACTATTGGATCAGTATGCAATAGGGTTCTTCAAGAACATCAAAGAGGGAGATTTCTCCTTAGAAATAGAAGGTTTTTACAAGGACATTCAAAACCGTATCGATTATATAGACGGCGCGGAACTCATTGCCAATGATGCCATAGAACAAGTTATTCTGAACGGAGAAGCGCGCGCCTATGGAGCAGAATTACTCTTTAGAAAGAACGAAGGCAAGCTTACTGGCTGGCTGGCCTATACCTGGTCTAAGTCTGAACAGCGCACCCCGCCTCGCAACGAGAATGAGATCGGGATCAATTCTGGAGAATGGTATGCGACGCCTTACGACAAGCGTCATGACATTTCGCTCTACGCCAACTACGAGCTGAACGACAAATGGAGTTTTAACAGCAATTTCATCTATCAGACCGGCCAACCAACTAATTATCCTATTGGACAATTCGAGTTTCAAGGTTTGACAATTCCTTACTACGGACTTCGAAATCAAGAACGCCTACCTGATTTTCACAGGATCGATGTGTCGGCAACTCTTAAACCAAAGCCCAAGGCAGGCAGAAGATGGCAAGGAGAATGGGTGTTTAGCATTTACAATCTCTACAACAGACGCAATGCGGCAGCTATCAACTTTAGACGAAATCAAGATACTGGGGTCAATGAAGCGGTTCGCACCTCGATCTTTGGGATCATACCTTCTGTGACTTATAATTTTAAATTCTAAAATGTTCTTCACAAAGACATATTCATTTAGACTACAGTTGCGATTTTTGTTGCTGCTGACGGGCATGGGAATAATCGCCTCTTGTGAAGATGTCATTGAGGTGGAAGTGCCTTCTGAGGAACCAAGACTTATCATTGAGGCACTGATACGGGTAGACACTACCCAGGCCGTTACTCCGGTTCGGGTAAAGGTAAGTGAGACGGCTTCTTTCTTTGATGAACCTCAACCTGTGACTTTAGATCAGATCACCTTGGCCGGAGCTATTCTTTTGGAAGAATCTCCAGGCTCTGGAATATACGCTAGGGATGTCCCCACCTCGCAACTCATGCAAGAAGATCTTTTTATCGCTATTGACTACAATGGACAGATTTTCGCCGGTTTTACCGATTTTGCTTATGCTGTACCAATAGATACTTTAGAGCAAGGTCCAGGTGGGCCGCAGGACAATGAAACCGAACTGATCATTGGGTTTACCGATCCGGCGGAGGTTGATAATTATTATTTGTTGGATTTTGACTTGAACGAATTTCAACCAACCCGCGATCAATTCTACGACGGTCAAGCCTTTGAGTTCTCGTTCTTCTACGACGAGCAACTTGAATCTGGCACTACTCTTACCGTTAGTATTTTAGGAGCCACTTCCGATTTTTACCAATACATGGAAAAACTTTTGGAACAAACCGAAGACGAACTTGATCTGTTTGACACCCCAGCAGTCACGGTACGAGGCAATATTTTGAATGCCTCAGACATTGAAACCATAAGCGATTTAAGCGAGGCAAATCTAGAAACCAATTTTCCTTTGGGCTACTTTGCTGTGGTTCAGGAGTATAAACAAACAGTAATTATTAAATAGACCTATGACTCGAGGCAGCCTATATTTTATTCTTCTTACATTCTTTACGCTACCCTTTATGCACAGTTGCGAAGACGTGATCGAAGTAGATACCCCAACAGGAGATCGTCGATTGATCATAGACGCATTGATCCGAATAGATACAGCATCTGCAATAACGGAAATGCGCGTGGTAGTCGGAGAGACCAACGGTTTTTTTGAGACCATTCCTCCGGCCAATTTGCAACAAATAACCATTAGCAATCTAGATAATCCGCTACCAGACGCCGTGGTCTTTAACGAAACCGAGCCAGGTGTTTACGTCAAATCATTACAAACCGATCTTTTAATGCAGGACCGTTGGCTCTTGCAGATCGATTTTGAAGATCAATTCTATTTGGCCGAAGCGAGTTTTGTGGCTGCTCCTCAGATCGATCAGCTGGAACAAGGAGATGGTTTTGTGTTCGACGATGACGACCAAGAGATCGAAGTCACCTTTACCGATATTGCCGGAGAAGACAATTTTTACATCTTCGATTTTGGCTTCGGAGAGTTCCTGGCCACAGAAGATACCTTCTACCAAGACCAACAATTTGTGTTTTCATGGTTCTATGACGATCCGTTTGAAGTTGGCACTGAGCTTCCTATTTCTATCCTAGGGGCCGATCAGGAGTTTTACAACTATATGAATCAACTCATCGAACAAAGTGAGGACGATCTGAACCCATTTCAGACTCCAACACTAACGGTTCGCGGAAACTTTATTAACGCTACAGACATTGACAATGACGAGACTGTAGACAATGTAGAAAACGAGCAGAATTTTGCCTTGGGTTATTTTGCATTGGTCCAGCAGAACACCTCGACCATAGTAATAGAAGACCTATAATCCTGCTATTATACTCGTAGCTCTTTGTGTTACAAGCGACTCAGCATGAGTAAAACTATAACCTTCTGGTTGTTCGGGCCTATAGAGCTCTTCAACCGCTGCCAATCCTAGCTCTGCAATTCCGTTCTGGTCTAGAAAACATCGGCCGCAAATAGCATAAACTGGCACATTATAAGATGAGGCAACTTGCACTACCCCACTGATCAGCTTTCCGTGTTTGGTTTGATGATCGATACTTCCTTCGCCTGTGATTATGAGGTCGATATCATAGGTGTCGAGAATTTCGTGAAAGCCGCTCAATTTGAGCATAAAAGGCGTGCCTGGCTCGAAGGCTGCATTTAAAAACGCCTTAAGACCATAAGCTGTTCCACCGGCAGCTCCTGTTCCGGAAACCTCGCCTAGGTCCTTTCCAATTACCTCCGAAACCAGCGAGTTTAAATGCTTTAGGCCAGAATCTAAAAGTTCTATTTGCAGCGGGCTAGCGCCTTTTTGTTTTGCATAGGTATAGGCTGCGCCTTGCGGTCCAAAAAGTGGATTCTGTACATCATTTACCGCTATTATCTGTATCCCTTTGGTCTTCGGATCTTTTGGTGGAATGACCTGTGCGACCAAATTCAGACTTCCTCCGCAGGGATACAAGGGCTTCCCATCAATATCTAAAAACTGCCAGTCTAAGGCCTGGGCTATTCCCATACCGGCGTCATTGGTTGCAGATCCACCCAAGCCTACATAAATGTGTTTTGCGCCTTTAGCTATAGCTGAGTCTAACAGCTTGCCTGTTCCTAGAGTTGAAGTTTCCATTACCCGGCGCTCCTGCTTGCTTAATAATTCGATTCCAGAAGCCGCGGCCAGCTCTATATAAGCGGTTGCCGTATCATTATCATAGAGGTATGAAGCCTCTATAGATCTCCCAAGAGGATCTGCAGTAGCAGTTTTTACAACTTCCAATTTTGGCTTGTAATGCCTAATGACCTTTAAAAAGCCATCGCCGCCGTCTGAGGCCAAAAGTTCAAATATTTGGGTGTGTTCGTTGGCTTGGTATATGCCTTCCTTTATAGCCTGGGCAACCTGAGCCGCCTCCAAACTATCTTTAAAGCCATCTGGAATGATCAATACTTTCATCTATAGGCCAAAAATATCTGGAACAAAATAACTGAACACCACTATGACAATGAAGAATCCGACCAAGATATAGGTCTCTTTCTGCATAATATCACTGCGTTTTATTTGAAATGGAATGCCTTCTTTTACTTCGATATTCTTGGTTAAGGCAGAAACCAGATAGGCCACCACCAAGGTAATCACCACGCCTGTAAAGTTGAGCCAGATCCAGAAGATCTCAACACCGATATCGTAATTAAAGATCTCTTGCATGGTCGAGGAGAAGATCAGATTCACCAAAACCGCGACAATAATACCGGCATTCATACCAATGTGGTTGACTTTTTTAGAGAAAATGGCGAGCAAAAAGGTTACCAGAACAGGACCGTAGAATACAGAGCCAATTGCGTTAATGATCTCAATTACCGTACTCTTACTGCCACCAAACAAGAACGAACAGGAAATACAAACGATACCCCAGAACAAGACCATTAACTTGGAGGTGCGCATGTATGCAGCTCCTTCGAGTTTACGTTTACCGCGATTAAAGAAATCTTCTACGCTTACTGCAGAGAGCGAATTTACCGTTGAACTCAGCGAGCTCATGGCTGCAGACAGAATTGCCACCATTAATAGTCCGATGATACCATGCGGTAAGTACTTTATTATAAAGACCGGGATCATTAGGTCAGTGTTGATCCCATTATTTGCGGCCGCTGCCGGAAAATGCTTTTCTGTAACGGCCACCAACTCTGACATAAAATCCGGAGAGCTGCTTACTAAAGCCCCAATGATGAGTCCCATGATACAATAGACCAAAACTACCGGAAAACGCAACAAGCCATTTGCCAAAAGTAATTGACGAATGGTCTTTTCGTTCTTAGCGGACAACATACGCTGGGCCTGCGTCTGATCACAGCCGTAGTAAGACACATACAAGAAAAAGCCTCCAATAAGCATGGGCCAGAACCCGTACTCTTGCCCCTGTCCTATTCCGAGATTAAAATCGATTACCTGTAGACGCTCTGGTGCAAATCCATTGGCCAAACCTCCGGTCTCTGACAACTCCATCCATCCGAAGACCAAACAGGCCACCAATCCCCCGAAGAGCAAGATCATTTGGATCGCATCGCCCCAAACAACGGCCTTCATTCCACCTTGCCAACTGTATATTATCGTGATCACAGAAATTATCAAAATGGTGTATCCTTTATCTATGTCTAATACCGCTTGAATGATCAAGGCTATGGTATAGACCATGACTCCTGTGGCCAGTGCCCTGCTGAGCTGAAAGACGACACTGAGGGTCATTCGGGTAGAGGCAGAAAACCTGCGTTCAACAAATTCATAAATACTTACAACTCCAGATCTAAACAATGGCGGAATCACCAAGAGCATAATAAAAAGCATTGCCAAGGGCACGGCAAATTCAAAAGTCAACCATTTCATCCCACCTCCCATTTTAATACCAACAAAGGCCGGTGCAGAGATAAAACTAATAGCAGATAGCTGAGTAGCCATGGTTGAGAGGCTTAATGGGAACCAACCCATCGAGCGTCCGCCTAAAAAGTAATCTGTAGAATTCTTGTTATTCTTAAAGAAATAGCCCATCCCCAAAAAGAAGATGATATAGGCCGCGACGATCAGGTAGTCGTATACATTCATAAATCTATTGTGATTTTAAAAGGTCTAGGATAAGGGCTGCACTCCAAGAGAAGTTATTCCCGCCATAACCTGTAACTAGGGTTTCGTTCTTAATTCTATCGCATTCAAAGTATTCATAGAATCCATACTTTTCAATAAGCGCTATGCTATCTGTTCTTATTTGTGCTGCTGTGTCCTTTGCTCCGTAATTGAGCAAGCCTTCATAGATGAGCCAATTGAGATTGATCCAGATAGGGCCTCGCCAGTATTTCTGACTATTAAACAGTGAACTAGTGGGGTCAAATGAAGCACAAAGCAGACGCTCGTGCTGAGCGCCACTAAAACGTCCCCCATCCAAGTGGGCGATCAAGGCTGCTGCTTGGGCAGCAGATGGAATCTCGGCAAACAGCGGTGTAAAACTAGAGGAAGATAAATGCGATAGCTTTCGCTCTCCACGTAGATCATAATAGACGTAACCGCCCAATTCGCTGTCGTAAAGCTTTTCATTGAATCGTTGCTTTGCTTTGGTGTTCCAGGCTTGTAATTGCGAAACTTGGGATGATCGACCAAGGAGTTTTCCCAAGCGAATCAAACTGTTATTGGAGGCAATAAGCATGCTGTTAAACAAGGGATCTTGTACTAGAAAAGGCGACTCCGCAGCAATTCGAGCATCCTCGTAATTCCAAGTTTTGAACAACTCTATAAGGTGAATATAATAGCAATATTCTGCATTGGTGGGCCGATGTGATGCATCTATTAAGGAGGTGTCCTTTCTGGGGAGGTCGTACTGGGGAACTGTAAAGGTGTCCCAAATAAAATCCCAAACTGGAGTATTGTCTGTCCCGGCCTCCCAGTTATGACAGATGTAGACTAGACCTTCTTGCTGTGGATCTCTTTGGGTATAGAAATACTCGTGGTTGGCGTAGACCGCATCGTATACGGAAGCCACAAAGTCTAAAAAGCTTGGATCTGCATCTAGGCGCTTATAGATATACTCCAAAATGAATCCCAAAACAGGAGGCTGCGTTATTCCCGAGGTAGGAATCTCTGGACTGTATGGGCTGAGCTCAGCTCCGTGCACTTCTGGCCCCGGATAATACGAGTCCGAAGGATTGTGAAATACTATATGCGGCAAAAAGCCATTGCTCCATTGCCCTTTGAGCAAAGAGCGTATCTCTTGCTTGGCATGTTCTGGATCGATATGTGCCCAGCCTAGGGCAATGAATCCGGAATCCCAATTCCATTGAAACGGGTACAGGCCTTGACAGGGAATGGTAAATCCATTTTGCCAATTGCCGCGCAGCACCGCCTGGGCATTCTTTTTTAGTTGGTTCATAAAAGGGGGTTGATCACTAGTTAAATATAGGCTTTTATCCGTACTTTTGAGTGACCAAATTCCCTACGGATGTTTCAAAAAACGACCGAATCCGACTCCCTCTACAACGATCTTGAGCAAAAAAGCATAGCAGAATTGTTACAAGGCATCAATACTGAAGACCAAAAAGTTCCTCAGGTAATAGCAGGTATCTTACCTCAAATTGAGGCAGTAGTTGCTCAGGTAGTCGCCAAACTAAAGGAAGGTGGGCGCTTGTTTTATATGGGAGCCGGAACTTCCGGACGTCTGGGAATCGTTGATGCCAGTGAGTGTCCTCCTACCTTTGGAGTACCACACGAAATGGTAATAGGTCTAATTGCTGGTGGAGATAGTGCAATTCGCAAAGCTGTAGAATTTGCAGAAGATGACACCGAGCAAGGCTGGCAAGATCTACAAGAATACAATGTGGATAAAAATGACATTGTGCTCGGGATTGCAGCCTCCGGAACAACCCCCTATGTAATTGGAGCCTTAGAGCAATGCAATGCCCACGGAATTGTTACGGCCTGTATAACCTGTAATGCGGGAAGCCCGCTTGATGAGGTTGCTCAATTTCCTATAGTAGCCGTTGTTGGCCCTGAATTTGTCACAGGAAGCTCCCGGATGAAGGCCGGTACTGCGCAAAAGCTCATCTTGAATATGATCACTACCACGACCATGATTCAGTTAGGACGCGTCAAAGGAAACAAAATGGTAGACATGCAACTGAGCAACCACAAATTGGTAGAACGCGGTACGCGTATGATTGTTCAGGCTACCGGAATTAGCTCCGAAGAAGCCAAAGAAAGACTATTACAACATCAAAGTGTGCGCGAAGCAATTAAATCCATAGAAGATGGCCAATAAACACCCTGATCAAAAACATACAGACGTCGCCTTGTTGAAAAAAGGATTGAAGTATATGTTCTTTTGCTTGCTACTGATCGTCCTTGGACCTTATCTGATCACATTGTCGTTTATTAACGATACCGCACTTTTTATACTGATTCCAGGATTGGCAGCAGCAGCTGGCGCCATTTACATGGGCTTTAAAGGGATAAGAACAATTGTCAGCGCTGTTTTTGACGGCGTGCCCGCCGATAAATCCGCAGAAGAATAGACCCTACTGCTTGATAAGCTTTTTAGTTTGTCGCCCAGAATCGGTAATGATCTCGACCCAATAAGAGCCTCTGGCCAATTGCCCTATTTCGATTTGCTGAGCCTTTGCTACGCTAAATTCTTTAGTTAGCAGCAATTGCCCAAGAGTATTATAAATGCGAACTGCGTTGATATTGGTATTGGTGTGTATCAAATTAAGCGCAGAGCTAGCTGGGTTTGGATACATAGCAAAACCGGTATTGTCTAGCGGTATTTCTGCGGAGAGATAACCAACACCTTCCACTAGGGTTAAACGTTGGTTGGGTGTAATATCGTCGTAAAAATCAACCGTACCACTGGGCCAAGTGACTTGCACATAATCTAGCCCTTGATTACCCAATCCTATGATCTCGGTGTTGGAATTTTGACTGAGGTAACTCTCGCCCAAGGCAACAACCCGATATTGTTTCTGCCCTCCGGACATGATCTCGATACGGGCTCCAGCCCCATCTCTATTGCTTGCTACACCTTGCATTTTCAGAGCGATATAATTGTTTGAGCTCACGGTACTGCTTAGGTTCTCCCAGAGATATGAAAAATGTCCAAAATGATTGGTAACAACTATATCTTGATATCCGTCTTGGTTAAAATCGCCCAGCGCATTCCCAAAGGAATTGGCAAGATCTTCTTCGAATCCGTTGGCGTTCTCTTCGGTAAAAGTTCCATCACCATCGCTAACATAGAGCGCCGCGGCGTTAAGCGTTGCAGTATTAACTGGCGAGGCTCCACTCACATAGAGATCTAAATAGCCGTCATTATTAGCATCTGTCCAATTGGCACCCCAAGACCAGGTATCGAATCGGACTTCCGCAGCTTCTGCCACATTACTAAAGGTACCGTCGCCGTTGTTCTTCATCAGTACATTCCCAACGGTATCACTCTCTGGAGCAAAAACATTGGTGATATACACGTCGATAAAGCCATCTGCATCGTAATCTTCTAGCGCAATAGACATAGCATCCATATCGAAATCTGCCCCAGATTCCACAGAAACATCGGTAAAAGTGCCGTCACCATTATTTCGATACAGTATATTCTTTGTGAACGATCGGTCATTGATCAGATAAAGATCCACATCACCATCGTTGTCATAGTCGAAAAAAGTGCCTTGAAAAGTAAGCTCGGAAACTTCACCAATACCGGAGCTTATGGTAACGTCGGTAAAGGTATTGTCACCATTATTTCTAAAGAGTTGATTGCTGATGAGTTGATCCGGGTCGCGACTCGCTAAAAACAGGTCTAGGAAGCCGTCATTATCGTAATCGCCCCAGTTCCCGCTGTGGGTCATTTTAGAGACCGTAGGTAAGCCCGACTCCGCAGTAATATCAACCAATGTTCCAGCCACATTTTCATACAGCACATTGGGAAACTCCGCATTGGCCGTAAAGAAGTCCTTATCGCCGTCATTGTCTATATCTACCCAAATGACTTGTTTATTGGTATATAAAGGCGTGTCGTCGATCAGGAATACCTCCGTAAATCCACTACTGTTATTTTGAAAGAACCGCACTTGTATCCCTTCTTGAGTCGCAAAGGTAAGATCGTCCCAACCGTCGCCATTAAAATCACAAAACGAAACACCACTACCCAGGTCTATATTTGAGGTAACTACTAAACCGAGATCGTCTGCAACCTGGTCAAACAATACCTGAGCATATAAAGCGGTTGTAGCTGTGAGCGATAGAAAAACACAAGAAAGTGCGAGTCTTTTAAACATAGACAAAAGGATAGGTAAATTCGATTCTAAAGTAAAGATTTTAATCGAATTTGATCTTCCTAGATAGGACTATATAATCCATCGAATGCTGTGGACCAATTAAGTCCATCTGTGGAGACTTCCCAATGCTGACGTACCTTTCCTTCTGGCAGCGGTGTCCAGGTGACTCGGTTGTAACGAGATACTCCGTCGGCTCCGGGGAGTAGGTCGGATTGGAGTACCATGGACCGCTCCACAATTCCTCCACGCAAGTATAGACTCTGCCCTTGATTATCTACCCACAATTGCACCCATTGCGCTAAGACCTGATCGTAATAATTAATACTGGTTCCGGTATAGCCAGGCGTAGCACTGGTCCATTGTTCACGGATCACGCAGCCGTCTTCTTGCTTACTGATGGTGTTATTGCCAGCAAAAGTACCATCGGGATTGGAGACTGTCCATTGGCCTACCCAAAAATCAAATGCACTATGATTTGCTGTGCAGCACGCACAACTGTCTTGTGCGCTTAGACTGTAGTTAACAAATAAGAGTATTGTGAGAACGAAATAAGAACGCATAAAAAAAGCCATACTTAAAGGTACGGCTTTTTCTTTGTTGTTAATTCGGATTAGAATCCGCAAGTCGAATCACTGATGAAGGTTCCTGTCAATAAACCGTATTGGGAATTGAAGGACCAAGTACCGCTTACTTCTGAGCAGCTAGTACCACCAGGTGTAAATCTGTGGGTTCCTGACCAATTAATGGCTCTTGTGCCAATAATTGTGGCAGACGCACCGGCAATTGTACAAGTACGTATTCCTCCGGAGTTAGCACATCCAGATTGTGTATTACCTGTACTAGAACCGAAATCCTTTCCGTTTAAAATGATCTGGGTAACAATTTGTTGTTCGTTGTTTCCGCCTCCGCTAACAGTAGTAGCGTTGAACGTTTGTGTAACACCTGACTCTAATAGCGGGTGAATTTCACAATTGTCACAGGTATAGGTTCCAGAGATCGGAAGCAAAGGACCGCGGGTAGTTTCCTTTAACACTTTCATAGATCCTTCTGCAGCACCCAACTCAAGTCCGCTCACGCGTGGAGCAGATCCGTCTTGAGCAACACTGAATCTAAAAGAAGCCACATCATTAACAAAAGTAACTTCGGTGTATAGACCGCTCTTGGATGTCTGTGAATCGGCTAAAAGTTTAGTTTCTTCACCATTGGCAAACTGAAGTGTGGCTTGTGCCTTTCCAGCTTGGTTGATCTGTATCATAACGATGCCGCGGTTTTCATTATCGTAGCTTGCAAATGTACCCTTGTACACTCCAGTGGCTTGTAGGTCTGAGGCTTTGGTTACCAAAGCATTAAAATTTGTCACTTCTGCAGTTTCTAACTGCTCATCTTTGGAACAGCTGCTCAGGATTGAAGAAGCAGCCAGAACCAGCATTAAAAATTTTCTCATTGGGGGGGTATTTTTAATTTCAGTGCAAAGAAAAGGCTCAGAAAATAAAAATCAGCATAATCAAGTAAAAAAATTCAATAATATTACCGTTTATCGATGAAAAATATCACTTTAACGATATATTTTGTTGATACAATTAAAATAATGTCCTAATATACCTACAAAATAAAATCCCCACCGTTTCACGGTAGGGACTTTAGTATAATTAGTTTTTATTTAAATAACCTACAGAGGGTTACAACTGTCATCGCTTTTTAGCCAACCTGTCACTTCATAAGAAGGGCTTGTCAAGGTCCAGTTTCCTCTTAGGTCGATACAAGCTCCGTCTACACTGAACATTTGAGTTCCTGTCCATGATACTAAACCAGCGTCACCGAATGGGAATGAACCTTCAAGGTCATTATATAATAGCAAGCCTACTTTATCATAAGCTTCGAAGATCACTCCATTATCTACAAACCAAGTTTCGCCAAAACTAACCTGAGTCATTACAAGACCTGCTTCTGTTCCGTCTCCAGAGAAGATAGCATTCCAAATAAAACTGTTCTGAGCATTCTCATCGCTAAGTACTGGGTGATCACCACAGTCTTCGCATCCGAAAGTACCAGTAGCTAAACGCACGGGGGTTGCGTCAGTGTCTTTGGCCAAAACGATCGAACCTGGACCATCTGTAAGACTTACAGCAGATGCTTCTGGAGATGAACCGTCTAGGGCTACATTAAAATTGAACGTTCCATCAATAGCATTGAATGCGTACTGCTTAAGTCCACTAAGAGAACTATCAGAGCTTGTTCCGGTCATTGTAGTTGATGTACCGTCTGCAAATTTAAGTTCAGCTGTAGCAGAAGTTTCTGTAATAGTAATAACTACTGTACCGCGCTTTGCAGAACCAAATGCCGCAAAGGTACCTTTATAAGTTCCCAGATGGGTAGCTGAGTTGTCAAGTACAGTTAAGTTAAAAGCGCCTTTATCTGTTGTGGTCAACTCCTCTGTAGAGCAAGAAGTCATTACAAGTCCGGCGAATACTAGATAAAGTAATTTTTTCATCATAAGTAGTGTTTAATTACGGTTGCAATATACGTGCAAAACAACGTAAGTAAATACGTACAAACACCTAGTAGCGTGCCTTTTAGCCTACTTTTAGCTCTATGGGCAGTTTTTATCGGTGAAATACATATATTTTTACATTATCGTGTATTTCACCGATAATGTTTTCGATTAAAAGCAAGCATTTTCCTACTTTTTTGATGAAAATATGGAACTAAGCCTAAGCGAAAACCGTAAAAAACGTCAAATTCAGCCCAATTGCTTAAAAAAGTGAAGTGCTTAGCAACAGAACCATAATCTAGAAGAAAACAAAAACCACCGCTTTCGCGGTGGCCTTAGTGCAACTATTAGATACAAATTGTTGTTAATTGAATCTTCCAACGGATAAGATATACTTCTCCATTAATTTCTTTAGGATTTATTTAATCACAGCTGCCTAACACATCTCCGTGCGCTAAATGAGCTTCCATAGCATTTATGCTTACACAAATTGTGTTTCCATTGTGACAGATACTAACCTTAGTCTCTGCAGCATTACAATAAGGAAGATCTCCCGTACCGGTTACGTCACAGGTTGTGTCGCTTTTGATCCAACCATCAAAGTTGTAATTAGCACTGCTGAAGGTCCAAGAACCGTTAACACTTTCGCAAGCTTCTTTGTCATTAAACATATGCTCTGCAGTCCAAGAGACTAATCCCATTTCTCCAAAAGCAAATTCGCCATTGATATTACAATAGATCATATCGCCAATAACTGCATAGGGATCCGCTTGAGCTCCATCCATTACGAAAGTTCTGCTTCCGGCGCTAACTTGAGCAGTCACGATCTCAAGACCGTTGGCGTCTCCTTCTAACACAAGATTCCAAACAAAGCTATCTTGCATATCCGGATTCGAAAATAGCGGATGGTCATCGCAAGTTTCGCATCCGTAAGTACCAGTAATGGCTCTAACGTTTGTTGTAGAAGTAGCCTTAGCCATTACAATATTTCCATTGATACTGTTTAGGTTTACTTCAGAAACTGTGGGCTCAGATCCATCTGCAGCTACAGTGAACTTAAAACTACCAGCTGCTCCAGTGAACAAAGTCGATTGAGCGGTCATGCTGGCGAATGATACTTTATCTGAAGTAAACTTGAGTTCTTTCCCAGATGCTAACTGAACAGATGCCTTTGCACCACTCTCAGTTAAAGTAACATTGACCTGACCACGTTCTGACGTTCCAGTTGCAACATAAGTTCCCTGGTAATTCCCGATGCTGTTAAAGTCTAAATTTTTCGAATATGAGTTATTCTCGACACCAGTGTCCACACCAGCGTCCTCTTTAGAACAAGAGACAATCAATAACCCCAACATTAATAAACATACACTCTTTCTCATAATATCCTTCTGTTAGTATGAGTAAGCAATATACGCAGGTATAATGTAGGTTTTTACGTACAACCGTGTAATCTTCAGGAGCTTACCGATATATTTGTTGAATTGAAATTTTTTATCGACGAACTACAAAATCTTGCATTTTGTTATACACTTTGTCGATTAAAATCTTCGACCAACAGCAGTATTTTCTGACTTTTAGTTATTTTTCTGATCGTTTTTTGACGTTTAAATGATGTTAAAACGTCAATCCATGCCGTTGGAAGTGATAAAAGTTTAGCCGTAGGTGTGGAATTCTAAAGCTTTGTTTTAGGAGTGGTCTATATATTAAGGTATAAGCTTTCTTCGCAAATTAGTTTATCCATTTTAATCCAGGGGAGCGGAGATAATAAATGGTGTGGTAAACCTTTTACCCGAGCTGCCAGCCTGCCGCGTAGGAGTCGCTGCCTTTTTACTGCAAAATCTTTATTCGAGAAGTTTCTATAAACAAAAAGACCCGTCCTAATCTTAGAACGGGTCTTATGAAAAAAAGGCAGCGACATACTCT
>Ga0256829_1001695_pt1 | contig 17628 bp, 18 predicted proteins | sample 131447metaG_FD_185979 | JGI IMG/M metagenome (GOLD analysis project Ga0256829, IMG submission 185979) | Hydrothermal vent microbial communities from Lau Basin, Pacific Ocean - 131-447 | ecosystem: Environmental > Aquatic > Marine > Hydrothermal vents | place: Pacific Ocean: Lau Basin | collected...
CATTAAAAAATGACATGCCATTAAAGAGAAAATTCGATTTGGATGGTGCTTTTCAATATTTTTCCATGCTGGAAAAACAGTTAAAAGGTGAGATTGATTCTTGGGGTATTCGTTGGTATTTAAGTGTATTTATGCAAAAAGGTTTGGTGCTTTACCCCTCGCATACCTTAGTGGTGAATATGGGTATGGATGGTAGCGGTGTTCATTGTGGGAAGGGCTCTTTTTTAGATGGTGAAGCTATTGTTGATGGGTTTGTTCCGATGGCTTACCCCGAAAAGATAAAAGTGAGTCAAATATGCTATGCAGAAACAAAAAACTTTTTACTTGAGCACACTAATCTTGGAAGAGTGGATAAGTTAAAGGCATTTTTACATGGATGTTTTAAACGATGATACGTTTACTCTCATTACTTAATTTTGTAGCTGTATGGTTCCATAATTCGAAAGCTCGTAGGTTTGTAGAATGTGAAGAATCTGTAAAGTTTACTAGAAATGCTTTTGTTTATAATCATGGAGATAAAAAGAATATTAAACTGGGTTCCCATGTTCTTATTGATGGTATTATTGAATGTTATGAAAAAGGCGAGTTAATTGTAGGTGACTTTTCTTATATTGGAAGAGCTAGGGTTTTTGCAGCACACTGTGTTGATATAGGAAAAGGAGTATATATATCGGATGGTGTTGTTGTAATGGATAGTGACTTGCACCCAATATCTGGAAGGAAACGGTATGATGATTTGGTGGCTTGGCGGCGTGATGGAGTCTTTCCAGATGTATATACTGATATTATTTATAAGAAAACTGTGCTAGCTGATTTTGTGTGGGTTGGAGCAAATGTTTCAATTTTAAAAGGTGTAACAATAGGAGAGGGTGCAATTATTGCAGCTGGAAGTGTAGTGACAAAAGATGTGGAAGCGTGGACGATTGTAGGTGGTAATCCAGCCAAGCTGATTCGGGAGATTCCAGAGCATGAGCGGTAAAATGAAAACATGGGAAGAGGCTGTGCAATGGTTACGAGACCAAGATGATCAGCAGGAGTTGGTAAAAGCTGCTTTTTATGATGACCCGTTAATTGATGCTGTAAAGCGTTATGCTGGTAGTTGTGAATGGCAGGCGGTCAAAGAATTGTTGTCAGATAGGAAAGGTTTTGCTTTGGATATTGGTGCAGGTCGTGGTGTTTCTTCTTATGCCTTGGTGACAACTGGGTGGCAGGTTACGGCTTTAGAGCCTGATGCCAGTGATTTGGTTGGAGCTGGTGCGATTCGTTCTTTAAACGATAGTGAAGGTGTGAACATTGAAGTGGTAGAAACATGGGGGGAAACACTCCCTTTTGAAGATAATAGCTTTGACCTTGTGTTTTGCCGCGCTGTTTTGCACCATGCAAAAGACTTAAAAGAGCTTTGTCTGGAAGTGAATAGAGTATTAAAGTCAGGGGGGATGTTTATAGCTGTTCGTGAGCATGTGATTAGCAAAGAAGAGGATTTGCCTGCTTTTCTTAACGCTCACCCACTACACAAGCTTTATGGTGGAGAGCATGCATATTTGTTGCATGAATATCAGAATGCAATGAGTCAGGGTGGGTTGAAATTATGCAAGACATTCAATCCTTTGGATTCGGATATCAATACATTTCCTCAGAGTTTAGATGATATAAAAGCGAATATTGCGGCTAAATTACATATTCCGAAAAGCCTCGTCCCAGCATGGCTGCTGCATTTGAAAGGCACTTTGAATCATACACCAGGGCGGCTTTATAGTTTTGTGGCGGTGAAAGGGTGAAAAAACGTGTTTTAATAACGGGTGCAGCGGGCTTTATTGGTCGTTATGTTGCTAAAGAGTTCTCTAATCAGGGCTATGATGTGATTGGCATGGGTTGGGGAAAGTTTCCAGACTATGCGGATTGGGGGTTGTCAGCGTGGTATGAAGCAGAGGTTTCATTGGAAATGCTGTGTGAGTACGTGGGTCAACCTGATGTGATTGTGCATTGTGCCGGCGGTGCATCGGTAGGGAACTCTGTACGGCATCCGAGGCAAGATTTTTGTCAGACGGTGGATGCGACTTCGCATGTGTTAGAATATATTCGTTTGCATAGTCCTCAAACAAGGCTGGTTTACCCTTCATCTGCTGCGGTGTATGGCAATGTAAAAGTCTCGCCTATTCCTGAATCAACCCCTTATAATCCTGTTTCGCCTTATGGTGTGCATAAGATGATGGCAGAGCAGTTGTGTCAGCTATACGCAAGCCGTTATAGGCTTTCTATCGCTATTGTACGTTTGTTTTCCATTTATGGTGAAGGGCTAAGAAAACAATTGCTTTGGGATGCATGCAATAAATTAAGCAACGGTGATAGATCATTTTTTGGAACGGGTGAAGAAGTACGGGATTGGTTGCATGTTTCGGATGCTGCAAGGTTATTGTACTTGGCAGTTGAACAAACATCTTTGCTATACACAGAGGTCAATGGAGGCTCTGGAAAGGGTGTAAAAGTAAAAGATATTTTACATTCTTTATGTATTGCTATGGGCGTGGAAGAAGAGCCTATATTTTCATCGGTTTATAAAGATGGAGATCCTAATGTTCTTTTGGCTAACAATTCTGAGGTTTTATCTTGGGGATGGAGGCCAGAGTTAGACTTGGAGCAAGGCATTGCTTCATATGTTCGATGGTTTAATCAATGTCAGTGATTCGTGTTGCTCTTATTTGGGAAAGCTTGCCGTGGCGAGGTGGTATCAATTATTATAGAAACCTTTGTTCCGCAGTTGCTCAGTTGCCAGACTCACGAATAAAAATTATTTTATTTACAGGAAAAAGTGTTGATACACATGAATTGGAAACGCTTGTTGAGGTTGTTCGGCTTCCTATCCTGGAAAGAAAAAGTGTACCGTGGTTTTTTTGGAAACTTGGCGTAAAAGCAGGGCGAGATGTCTTACTTTACCAGCATATGAGGAATTATCATATAGATATAATTTCTCATTTTCCTTCATTATGGAAAGGCTGTCCTATTCCCAGTATTCCTTGGGTAGCTGATTTTCAATTTTTGCGATTACCTGACATGTTTGGTGAAAAAGAAACAAAGTCGATGGTTAAATATTATGAGCATGTTTGTAAGAGGGAAAAATACTTGTTTGTAAGTAGTAATGATGCAAAGAAAGATTTGTACCATTTTGTGGGTAATGGCGTGTGTCCAGTCACGTATGTTTTACAATTTGTTTCATCGCCTGTTGCACAAGATGATGTTTTATCCAAACAGGATTTAATTGATAAATACTATTTGCCAGCTAATTGGTTTCATCTGCCTAATCAATTTTGGAAGCATAAAAACCATCAGGTCGTTATTGAAGCATTGAGTAAGATTAAAGCACAGGGTAAAGATGTTTATGTTGTTGCGACAGGTAATACAACGGACTTTAGAAATCCTGATCATTATCAGAACCTTATGAAGATTGTTGAACAAACTGGTATAGGTAATAACTTTATTTCGTTAGGAGAAATTCCTTATGCTGATGTGGTGGCTTTGATGGCTTATTCAATTGCAGTGATTAACCCCTCATTTTTTGAAGGTTGGAGTACAACAGTGGAAGAAGCCAAAGCATTGGGAAAAAAAATCATTCTTTCTGATATTCCAATTCACAGAGAGCAAAATCCTTTTAGGAAGGTGTTTTTTGCGCCTAAAGATTCGAATCAACTGGCTGAAATTTTATTGAATGAGTTAAAAGGTTATTCTTTGGATATAGAAAAGAGCTTGCAGGTTGATGCAAAAAGAAAAAATGCTAATGCGGTTGTTGAGTTTGCTCAATATTATGAGCGTATCCTTCTTAATATAGTTTTATCTAAGTTGCATAGGTAGGTAAAAAATGAAAAGGTACTTTTTGAATTTGGCACTATTTCTGTTTCCAGTATCATCTTTTTTCTTCTTTAAATGTTTGCTTCTGAAATTAGGGAATGTAAACGTATCTGATGGAGTTTCTGTTAATGGTCATACATGGTTTTATGGGCGTGGAAAAGTGGAGATTGGTGAAAATAGTTGGATAGGGCCGCGTTGCCGATTTTATAGTGATCAATCTGTGACTATTTCAATTGGTAAAAATTGTGATGTTGCGCCAGAAGTGGCTTTTGTGACGGGAAGTCATGAAATCGGTGTTGAAAGCCGTAGGGCAGGGGTAGGTTATTGTAAATCCATTGTAATTGAAGATGGATGCTGGATTGGTGCTAGGGTAACTATTCTTGGTGGAGTGACTATTGGGTCAGGTTCAGTTGTTGGTGCAGGAGCTTTAGTTAATAAGAGCGTACCAAGTAATACTATTGTTGCAGGTGTTCCAGCTAAAATAATACGCTCTTTGGATGAAGTAGATGACTAAAGTAATTTATCTTTGTAATGCTTTAGATGAAGAAACTAAAAATTCAAGGTTTATTACGACAGATAGTCCTGCAGCAACAAAAAAGGTTTTTTCTTTATGTTATGCCCTAAAAACAGCAAGTGTAGCTTCTATTATTTTAAGTATGGGCAGGGGGAGACAGAATGGAACATCAATGCGGTTTCCCAAGTTAAGAAAAAGCATTAATGGTATTGACGTGCTATATGCATCTTTCTGGCATATTCCTGTATTAACACATGTTGTGACTGCATTGTCACTTATGTTGAATATGAGGATTTTGATTAAGAAAGGGGGTAATGTTCTTTTGGTATATAATTGCTGTTGGCATTATATCCCAGCTTTACTATTGGCTAAATTATTTGGGTTGCGTTGCTTTCTTGATTTAGAGGATGGTTGGGTTGATGGTAAGCAGAGTTGGGTACAAAAGACGAAAGCTTCATTTTTTAACTGGGCTTGTAATTCAGGTTCGCTACTTGCTTGTGATGCGCTCAAAAGCCAAGTTAAGACGGATAGAAACTTGACATGTTATGGTGCTGTCTCGACGCTTAGGGAGATAAAACGCGATTGGAACTCTGATAAAATACAGGTGCTATTTGGAGGCTCTTTATCTGAAGGTACTGGTGCAAAACTTTTTATCGAAGCTATTGAGGTGTTTATGCGGAAGTACCCTAGCACTAGGCACTCTTTGCATGTTACTGTGGTAGGGTTTGGTGATATGACACAAGAGATTGCTAGGTTTGCTACGTGTAAAACAGGAGGGATGGTGGAGTTTCGAGGCTCAGTTTCTAATAGTGATTATGCTGAGTTATTAGATAGTAACCATATTGGTTTGTGTTTGAAGCTTTCTTCGGGCCCTTTTCATGACTCGACATTTCCGTCGAAAGTTATCGAATTAAGTTCCAACGGTTTACTTATAATTTCCACACCAGTAAGTGATGTTCCTAAACTTTTTTCTTCGGAAATGGCAATATTATTACCTAGCGATAGTGCTGAGGCATTGGCGGATGCTTTGTTTTGGGTGGTTAAGCATAGGCAAGAAGCCTCTTTTAGGGCGAATAGAGGTCGTGATATGATTGTACAACGTTTTTCAGAAGAGGCGGTTGGCCTAGAGTTACGAACTTTTTTATATAATGAGAACAGAAAGTGAAGGTCGTTTCCTGGCAGAGTGTGCTTACAGAGCATCAGGTGCATACAACGCGTGCATTACAGGATGTTTCTCACGAATCAATGGTGATTGTTTCAGGTGTAAAAGAGTTAAAAGAGAGGAAGGGTCAGGGTTGGACAATGCCTGATGTTAGCGATTTGGATGTGCGATATTTAGAAAAATCAGGTTGGTGGAAAGCAGGTATTGACATATTGTGCGCAAATAAAGAAGCAATTCATTTATTTAATGGTTTATGGGCAGACCGTCGTTTTTTTGCTTTATTGCTGGAAGCTCAGAGGCGAGGTATCCAAACTGCCTTGATAACAGAACCTTTTGCAGAGGTTCCTGTTGGCTATTTAGGCGAGGGTGCTGTATGGAAAGAAAGGCTAAAGACTAAACTGCGACCTTGGTTGTACCGAATAGGTGGTTGGTTTGTTGCAAAAAAATTAAAAGCTGTCTTTGCAATTTCTAATAAAGCTGTAGAACAATTTTCTAAGATTGGGGTGCGTAGCGATGTTATTTTTCCTTTTGGCTATTTTATCCCTGCAATGCAGATGAATGGCTTATCTTGCAGTAGTGTTGAGGGGGGAATAAAACTTATTTTTGTTGGTGCTTTAATTCAAAGAAAAGGCATTCAAACCTTAGTGAATGCGATGCGGATTTGTAATGCTAAAAAGCTGAATGTTCAGTTAGATATTTACGGGCATGGAGATGTGGAGCAACTGCGAGGTGTAAATGGTGTTGCTTACAAAGGAACCATTCCATTTGGACAAGCGCAGAAAGTGATTGCGGAATATGACGTGCTGGTGTTACCTAGTTTACATGATGGCTGGGGTGTGGTTGTGAACGAGGCGTTGTTGCAGGATGTTCCAGTGATTGTTAGTGATCAGGTAGGTGCAAAAACATTGATTGAAAAGAGTGGAGCAGGTCTTGTGTTGCCGGCAGGTGATTGTGATGCGTGGGTCAATGGATTGTCCCGTATCGCGCAGGACTCTGGTTGTGTCCGTGCCTGGAAAGCGAAGGCAGCAACCTTTAAACAATGCTTGCTTCCGGAAGTGGCGGCTCAGTACATGTATGAATGTTTGCGGGAAGATTTGCATAAGCCTGATAAAAAAATAGATAATCCTTGGTATTCGGTATGTTAAACACATTAAAATTTATATTTTCGCACCCCCTGAATAAAGATCGTAGGTTTGCAGCATTATTCGAATGGTTGAGGTGGCAAATAGGCTCTCGTTTGTTACCCGGGGCTGTGGTGTCTCCTTTCGTGAACGATGCCGTTCTGCTTGCTGAGCCCGGCATGACGGGAGCAACAGGTAATGTTTATTGCGGTTTGGCGGAATTTGAGGATATGGGGTTTGTATTGCATTTTTTGCGAACGGATGATTTGTTTGTTGATGTCGGTGCGAATATAGGTTCCTATTCAGTGTTGGCTAGTAAGACTATTGGTTCGGAAAGTCTTGCTATTGAGGCGTTGCCTGAGACTTATGAGAAGCTGATGAGAAATTTCCGCGCGAATGATATATTGGATCGTGTGGAGCCATTGAATTGTGCGCTGGGTGATCAATCTGGAGAGATCTATTTTACTTCAACATTGGATACGATGAATCACGCTGTTTCTGAATCGGATCAGGCGGGCGGAGATGTGATTGCAGTGCCGGTTAGTACATTGGATCAAGTATTGGCGGGTCGTGTACCAAGTTTAATCAAAATAGACGTTGAGGGCTATGAAACACCGGTCATTGGGGGCGCAACGGAAACCCTAGCTTCTGCTGAACAGGCTGCTGTGATTATGGAGTTGAATGGATGTGGAAAACGCTATGGGTTTTCTGATGATGTTTTGTATCAGCGGATGCGGAAATGTGGATATATCAGCGTGTCGTATGATCCATTCTCAAGAGAACTCTGCTTGTTGGAGCAAGCGAATCGGAAAGGAAACACTATTTTTGTCAAACACTCTTTGTTGGAGGGGGTGCGTGAAAGACTTAAGTCTGCTTCTTGTTTTCATGTGAAAGGTCATAGCCTATGAATAAGGTATATGTTTTGGGGAGGAAATCTGATGCGGCCTAGGGTGTTGGTGTTTGTGGCTCATTATCTGCCTGCTTTTAAGGCTGGTGGGCCATTGAGGACATTGGCAAATATGGTGGAGCACTTGAGTGATGAGTTCGAGTTTTTTATTGTTACAGGCGATCGAGATTTGGGTGATTCGGAGCCATTTGCAAGCATTGAAACACGAACATGGCAACGGGTTGGTTTGGCGAATGTGTATTATCTTCCCCCATCGGCGCAAACGGTCAGGAGTATAGCCAAGCTAATGAATGACACGGCTCATGATGTTTTATATTTGAATAGTTTTTTTGATCCTCAGTTCAGCATGAAGCCTTTGGTTGCAGCAAAGCTAAGGGAAAATGGAAAGACTCCTGTTATTCTAGCTCCACGAGGAGAGTTTTCACCCGGGGCGTTGCGATTGAAAGCAAAAAAAAAGTACCTTTTTATGACCTTGGCGAAGATGATTGGACTATATGACGGGGTTTATTTTCAGGCATCAAGTGAACATGAGAAGCAGGATATTATTGCTGCGCTTCATGTGAGTGCAGGGCGTGTTCATGTGGCGATTGATTTACCGAAGCCGCTTGACTGGGAAAATGTTTCAAGTGATTTTTTTTCTATTGATGGAAAGCTTCGTATTGTATTTTTATCGAGGATAGTGCCAATAAAAAATTTGCTTGGTGCGTTGGATATACTTCAAGGTGTAAGACGAGATGTGATATTTGATATTTATGGCCCTAAGGAGGATGTTGCATATTGGGAGAAATGTGAGCGAAGGGTTCATCAGATGCCAGATCATGTGCACGTGCGGTACTGTGGTGAGGTGCAACCTGAGCAAGTTCGCTCCGTACTTTCCAACTATGATATATTTTTGTTCCCAACGCTGGGAGAAAACTACGGCCATGTTATCGAGGAGTCGTTATCTGCAGGGACGCCAGTGCTTATTAGCGATCAAACGCCGTGGAAACACCTTGAAGATGATGGTTTGGGATGGGAGTACTCCTTGGATGATATGTATGCCTTTGTCGAAAAAATTGAATCATTTGAAATAAGAGGTGATAGAAGGAGTGAGGTGCGACGAGGGGTGATGAAACGTTTACTAGATCAAGAGAGTATTGAGGCCAATCGGGAATTGTTTCATGCTCTTTTATAGGTCGAGTGAATCTTTTTGAGTAGGTCTAGATGATAAAAATGGAAGGTGGTAATGGGTAATATATTAATTACAGGCGGGACTGGTTCATTTGGTAGAACCATGGCAAATTACCTTTTGCAAGGTGAGTGTGGTGAGGTACGCATATTTAGCCGTGATGAAGCGAAGCAGGACTTGATGCGTACGCAGTACATGGATGATCCCAGAGTTAAATTTTATATTGGTGATATAAGGGATTATCAGAGTATTTATGCTGCTCTTCAAGATGTTGATTATGTGTTTCACGCGGCTGCGCTTAAGCAAGTACCATCATGTGAGTTTTTTCCGATGCAGGCGGTGCAGACCAATATCCAGGGTAGTGATAATGTTATTCGCGCTTCGATTGCACAAGGTGTGAAAAAGGTTGTTTGTTTGAGTACAGATAAGGCTGTTTATCCTATTAATGCTATGGGTATTTCTAAGGCAATGATGGAGAAAATCGCCCAATCCTATGCGCGGCAGGTGAAACATGATGAGACGGTTATTTCTTGTGTGCGTTATGGTAATGTGATGTGCTCGCGAGGTTCTGTGATTCCACGCTTTATTGAGCAAATCAAGGCTGGAAAACCGATTACGGTTACAGAACCTACCATGACTCGCTTTTTAATGGCGTTGCCGGAAACTGTTGATTTAGTGGAGCATGCGTTTCACCATGGCAAACAGGGTGATATTTTTATTAAAAAAGCACCAGCATCTACGGTTGAAGATTTGGCGCGGGCTCTCAAGGAGTTGTTTAAATCAGATGTTGATATACGCATTATTGGTATACGTCATGGAGAGAAGTTATACGAAACATTGGCTTCTAGGGAAGAGTTGGCAACAGCTGAAGATATGGGTGATTATTATCGTGTCCAGATGGATGATCGTGATTTGAACTATGAGAAATATTTTACGGATGGTAACATAGAAGAAGTAAACCAGGAGGACTATCATTCTCATAATACAGAACGTTTAGGTGTTGAAGATGTGAAGAAGCTTTTACTTACGTTGCCAGAAGTGATAGAGGCTTTAGAAGGTTGGAAAGTATGAAGGTTCTGATTACGGGAGCAGGTGGCTTTATTGGACTAAACTTGCAAGCCCATTTGCGTGAGTTGGATGATGTACAGTATGACTGCTTTGAAAAAGGTATGGATATGCAAGCCTTGGAGGCAAAGTTAAATGATTGTGACTTTGTTTTTCATCTTGCAGGTGTAAACCGCCCGAAAAATGGCGATGAGTTTGTTCAAGGAAATACCAATTTAACCCAAGATGTTTGCCGTTTGGCAGCACAAGTAGGAAAGAAAGTTCCCGTTGTTTACACATCCTCCATTCAGGCTGACGCGGATAATGCTTATGGCAAAAGTAAACTAGCAGCAGAACAGGTGTTGCTGGATTATGCCGCAGAAACGGGAGCTAAGGTGTATAATTTCAGGCTACCTAACGTGTTTGGAAAATGGGCTAAGCCAAATTATAACTCAGTAGTGGCGACTTTTTGCTATAACACGGTGCATGATTTGCCCATCACGATTCATGATGCGGCTGCTGTGATTCGCCTAGTGTATATTGATGATGTGATTGCCCAGTTTATGGCGGTGATGCGTGGCGAAAGTGCGTCATGTAATATTCAACCGGAATATCAGATCACAGTTGGTGCATTGGCGGATAAGTTGCAGCGTTTCAAGGCTTCTAGGGAAAATATTACAATAGAACCTGTGGGTGCAGGTTTAGATAGGGCATTACATGCAACATACTTAAGCTATTTGGAGCCTAAAGATTTTGCTTATGATTTGGTCAGGCATGAGGATTCTAGGGGAGTGTTTGTAGAAATGTTACGCACCAGAGATAGCGGTCAGTTTTCTTATTTTACAGCACATCCGGGTATCACACGGGGCGGTCACTATCACCATTCTAAAAGTGAGAAATTTTTGGTGGTGAAAGGTGAAGCAGAGTTTAAGTTTAGGCATATTATGACTGGCGAGACCTATACCATAAAAGCCAGTGAGGTTACACCACAGGTTGTTGAGACTGTGCCAGGTTGGACGCATGATATTACCAATATTGGGGATACTGAAATGGTTGTGCTGTTGTGGGCCAACGAACGCTTTGATCCTGAGAACCCAGACACATATGCTTGCCCATTATAGGATAGAATATGAAAAAACTTAAAGTTGTTACCGTTGTTGGAACGCGCCCTGAGTTGATTCGACTTGCTGCCGTAATGAAGCGTTTAGATCAGTTTGTTGATCATATTATTGTTCATACGGGTCAAAATTACGATTATGAACTCAATGAGGTTTTCTTTGAAGAGTTGGGTATTCGCCAGCCTGATTACTTTTTGGGTGTAGATACCAGTTCATTGGGCAAAACATTGGGTGAAATTCTCATTAAAACAGAAGAAGTATTGATGAAAGAAAAACCCGATGCATTTTTGGTGTTGGGTGATACCAATAGTGCCACTGCATTGATGATGGCAAAGCGTATGAAAATAGCATCGTACCATATGGAGGCGGGCAATCGCAGTTTTGATGCCAATGTCCCTGAGGAAATTAATCGTAAACTTGTGGATCATTTGGCTGATTTTAATCTTGTATATACCGAACATGCGAGACGGCATTTACTAAGTGAGGGTTTATCGCATCGCTTTGTATACCTTACAGGATCTCCAATGCTTGAGGTGCTTACTGAGCATAAAGCTGAGATTCAATCATCGCAGGTTCTTGATACGTTAGAGCTTGAAGCGAAAAAATATTTTATTGTTAGTGTGCATCGGGAAGAAAATGTAGATAGTCCTGAAAATTTAAAGAAGGTTGTATCATGTTTAAAAGCATTGCATAATCAGTATGGTTACCCTGTAGTGGTATCGACCCACCCACGCACAAAAGACCGCTTGGAAAAGCTAGGTGAAGATATATCGGGTTATGATATTCGCTTCTTAAAACCTTTTGGCTTTTTTGCATACAATAAACTACAGCAAGAATCATTTTGTGCGGTGTCGGATAGTGGCACCATTAGTGAAGAATCTGCTATGTTGAACTTCCCTGCTGTAACGCTTAGAAACTCGCTAGAACGCCCAGAAGCTTTGGATGCTGGGTCTATTATACTGACAGGGCTAAATCCAGATGTGTTGCTGTCTTCGGTTGATTTGGCAACAAAAGAAGCAGATATGTACGCTATGCGAGAAACCCCTAAGGAATATAAAGTGGAAAACACATCACTTCGTGTTGTTAAATTGATGATGGGAACAGCCAAACTGACCAATAAATGGCGGAATTTAGATTCGTTTAGTCGTTATGACTGGTAAGAAGCTGAATTATGTTGAATAGAACAGTTAAGGTAACATTGGTAACACAGTGGTTCCCACCCGAGCCTGCAGATTTATGGAAAGAGTTGGCGATAGGGCTGAAATCTAAAGGCTTTGATGTAACAGTTGTGACAGCATTTCCAAATTATCCATATGGAAAGGTATATGAGGGGTACAAGCAGTCTTTGAATTACATTGAGTATATGGATGGAGTTAAAGTTATAAGGTTGCCTGTTTTTCCAGATCACTCCAAATCTATTTTCCGCAGAGGGTTATCTTATATTTCATTTGCACTTTCATTATTATTGCTTGGCTCATTTAGGATGCCTAAGTCTGACATTTTATTGTGTTATTCACCACCCTTAACAGTTTCTTTTGTTACTGCAATTCTAGCTTTTTTTAAAAGAGTTCCTTTTATACTAAATATACAAGATATGTGGCCGGATACGTTAGTTGCTAGTGGAATGGTTTCTAAAACTTCTCGAATTTTGAGAATCATTGAAATGACAGCTTCATGGATATATAAACGATCAAAGTTTATTGTTGTGCTTTCCGAGGGTTTTAAAAAACATTTAGAGGTGAAGTATAATTTAAAAGGGAAAGTGTGTTATATTCCCAATCTAACCCATCATTTGGAAATTGATAAAAATTCAAATAGAAAAAATATACGAAATGAATTAAATATATCTCAAAGTGATTTTGTTTACTTATACGCGGGTAATATGGGAGAAGCTCAACAGATAGATGTTATTATTGATGCTTTTTCTAAAGCATCCGTGAACAATGCCAAATTGCTATTGGTTGGAGATGGAATACAAATTCATGACTTGCAGCAGAGGGTAGAGAGAAAGAATATTGAAAATGTTATTTTCGCAGGTCGAGTTTCTTCATCAAAAGTTGCATTATATTATGAAATTTCAGATATATTACTTATACATTTAAAAAATGATGATTTATTTAAGATAACGATTCCACATAAAATTATTTCCTATTTAGAGGTAGGTAAACCTATTCTTGCAGCTGTACCAGGTGAGGTAAACAGCATTGTTAAGCTTTCAGAATCTGGAATGACATGTGATTCTGAAAACTCCGATGTGTTTGCAGAGTGTATGAAAGCGATGGCTTGTTTGTCAGTCACTGAACGGAAAAAGATGGGTAATAATGCTCGGAAATATTATGATATTTCTTTTGCAAGAGAAACTATAATTTCATCTTGGAATGAGCTTATAAAGAGGGCTTTGAAGTGAAATGTATTTTTGATATTATTGTTTCGTTATCTATTTTAATTGGATTGCTGCCGATATTATGTGTGGTCGCAGTTGTTATTGGGTTAAGATTTGGCACGCCTGTTTTTTTTAGGCAGATGCGCCCAGGGTTGGATGGTGATTGTTTTGAACTGATTAAATTTCGCACCATGAGAAACGAGTTGGGCGATGATGGTCTGCTTTTATCGGATGAGCAGCGCATGACTAAACTGGGTAAGTTCTTACGCTCAACTAGTCTTGATGAGCTACCAAGTTTATGGAATGTATTGAAAGGTGATATGAGCCTAGTGGGGCCTCGCCCATTGTTACCAGAGTACCTTCCGTTGTATTCAGACGAGCAGGCAAGAAGGCATGAGGTAAAACCAGGCATTACGGGCTGGGCGCAGGTGAATGGGCGCAATGCAATCAGTTGGGAAGAGAAATTTAAGTTGGATGTTTGGTATGTGGATCATCAGTCATTTTGGTTGGATATGAAGATTCTTCTTTTAACTGTAAAAAAAGTGCTGGTACGGGATGGTATTTCAGCGGATGGACATGTAACCATAGAACCATTTAAGGGCAGTGAGAAGTGAAACGTTTGGCGATTTTGGGGGCAAGTGGGCATGGTAAGGTTGTGGCAGATGCAGCGGAGTTGTGCGGTTGGCAAGAGATTGTGTTTTATGATGATGCTTGGCCCGAAAAATCACAGCTTGGTTGTTGGATCATCAAAGGGAATACCGCATCATTGCTACAAAGTTTATCTGCATTTGATGGTGTGATTGTTGCGATTGGGGATAATCATATTCGTGCTGCGAAAATTTCTGAATTATCGGATAAAGGTGCTGCTTTGGTTAGTATGATTCATCCAAGTGCAATGATAAGCCAGTATGCAAAAATTGGTGCTGGCTCTGTTGTGTTTGCGAATGTTGTGGTGAATGTTGATGCTAATATTGGTGCAGGCGTTATTTTGAATACAGCATGTACAATTGATCATGATTGTAAGCTTGGCGATGCTGTGCATATTAGCCCAGGGGCAAATATTGCGGGCGGAGTTTCTATTGGTAGCAGATCTTGGGTTGGTATAGGTGCTTGTGTGCGACAGTGCGTTGAGATTGGAGAAGATGTAGTGGCTGGTGCTGGTGCAGTGGTGGTGAATGATATTGATAACAAGGCTGTGGTAGTAGGGAATCCGGCAAAGCCAATAAGGATAAATAAATGTTAAATACTAATTTTTCACCGTGGCCATCATTTACGCAAGAAGAAGCGGATGCCGTGCAGCGTGTATTGCTATCGAATAAGGTAAATTATTGGACGGGAACAGAAGGCCGAGAGTTTGAAAAAGAATTTGCTGGGTGGTGTGAGAGTGATTATGCCATTGCTGTTGCTAATGGCACTGTGGCACTGGATTTGGCGTGGGTTGCTTTAGGTATTGGTAAAGGTGATGAAGTGGTCGTTACCTCTCGCACTTTTTTGGCATCGGTATCATCGATTGTAAATGCTGGGGCAACACCTGTTTTTGCAGATGTTTCGATGGATAGTCAAAATATTACGCCAGAATCTGTAAAAGCCGTGATAACATCAAAGACAAAAGCAATACTTGCCGTGCATCTTGCAGGTTGGCCTTGTGATATGGATGGATTGATGGAACTGGCAGATGAGTATCACCTTAAAGTTGTAGAGGATTGCGCTCAAGCGCATGGTGCAAAATATAAGGGAAAACCTGTAGGGTCTATTGGACATATTGGGGCTTGGTCATTTTGTCAGGATAAAATTATGTCCACGGGTGGTGAGGGCGGCATGGTCACGACCAATGACAGGGAATTATGCTCTAAGATGTGGTCGTATAAGGATCATGGGAAGTCTTGGTCGTCCATTTATGAAAAGGAGCATCCCCCTGGGTTTCGTTGGTTGCATGATAGTTTTGGAACCAATTGGCGAATGACAGAGATGCAAGCTGCGATTGGTCGTATTCAATTGACGCGTATGCCTGTATGGCATCAAAAGCGAACTGCAAATGCACGTAATATTTTAGAAGTTTGCGCTCAGTTTGCAGCACTGCGAGTACCGAATGTGCCTGATGATATTGATCATGCATGGTATAAATGTTATGTGTTTGTGAAACCTAAAGCCCTAAAAGAAGGATGGGATAGGGACAGGATTATGCGTGAAATCAATGCGTTGTCTGTGCCATGTTTTTCGGGCTCTTGTTCAGAGGTATATTTAGAAAAAGCATTTGATGAAACAGGATTTAGACCGAAAGAAAATTTACCTGTTGCGAAAGCATTGGGGGAGACAAGCTTAATGTTTTTAGTTCATCCAACATTGACCGATGAAGAGCTTTGCAAGGCATGTAATGTTATTCATACAGTGATGAGCCAAGCCTCTATTTCGCATTGATATTCTTTAAAAAACGAACAGCTTGCGGCAATGACTAAAAAAATATTTCGTAGTGGCACGGTAGCACTTCTTGGCAGACCAAATGTTGGTAAATCAACATTGATGAATAAAATTATTGGTGTGAAGGTAGCGATTGTTACGCCGAAGCCGCAAACGACGAGGCATCGTATTCTGGGTATTCATACCGATGATGATATGCAGATGGTTTTTGTCGATACACCTGGTATTCATAAAGGGTCAAAGCAGTTAAACCGTAATATGGTGCGTGTGGCATATGCTGCGGTAGAAGAGGCGGATGTGTTGGCGATTATGCAGGATGTGACTACGCCGCTGGGCAGTGAAACCAAAACATTGATTGAACAGTTTGCCAAGGGAAACTTGGATCAACCGCGTATTCATGTGTTGAATAAGGTGGATAAAGCCAATAAAGATAAGCTTTTACCGCGTTTACTGGAAATGCAGAAACTTGATCCAGATGCCAAGGCATATATTCCGATTTCGGCGCGAAAAGGGCAGCAAATAGATGGCTTTCTCAAGGAATTAGCCAAATATTTACCAGAGTGCGAGCCATTGTATGATCCTGATTGGTTTACCGATCAATCGCAGCGGCAGTTGGCGGCAGAATATGTGCGTGAGCAAGTTTTTATGTCTATGCATGATGAAATTCCCTTTCAAACAGCGGTGGATATTGAGCAGTTTACCGATTTAGGGCATGGCAAGGTGGAGATTGAGGCTGTTATTTTGGTTGGTAATGAACGTCATAAGCCGATGCTTATTGGTAAGGGTGGCGAGGGTATGAAAAACATTGGTATCCGTGCCAGAGAAGGGCTTGAAGATTTATTGGATTGCAAAGTAAATTTGAAATTATGGGTCAAAGTGGATGCTGGTTGGTTCGATAAGCCTGCGAAATTGTATGATCTCGGACTAGATGGCTGAAAACCGTGATTCTGCGCTGCTTTTGCGGCGTATTCCTTATAGTGAAACATCGTTGATTTGCCATTTTTTAACACCAGAATATGGACGTATCTCTTTGATGGCAAAAGGTGCAAGGCGTGCGAAAAGTGCATTTCGTGGCGCATTGGCACCGCTTCATCCCTTGTCTATTACTTGGCGCGAAGGGCGTACGGGTATGGGTATATTGACCGATATTCATCGGGGTTCTGAACTGCTGGATGAGCGCAAGAGTCTTGCTGGTTTGGAATTATTGAGCATGGCATCGGGTTTGTTTCAAGAGGGTGATCCGCATGGTTATGCTGAACTTTTTCAGGCAATGCGATTGCTAAATGAACGGCGTGAATCAGAGGGTGCATGTGCATCGGCTTGGACGCTGTTGCATGAAGCTGGGTGGATAGGTGATTTATCACATTGTTGGCATTGTGGCGAAGAAATCGCTATGGATACAACGATGTATTGGATGGGCGCTCAACTTGTATGTGATGCTTGTGGTCGAGGGCATGTTGTATCGGCAGGGTTACGACGAAGTATGCTGGGTGTATTGAAACATGGTCATATTCGTTTATCTGATGCAGATGCTATGCAGTGGAAACAAATGATTGGGCTTGTGTTGCAAGAGCATGGTGTCAAAGTTCCTGATAGTTTTCGGTCACTATGATATACTAAGCTGTCATTCCGAGCGGAGCCGAGGAATCTTTTATAAAGTTGCATTACAAGATGTCTCAACTACGTTCGACATGACAATTTTTTCTAAATAAAAGGGGTAAGAGGATGCATTTGGGTGTAAATATCGATCATATTGCCACATTAAGGCAAGCGCGTTTAACCACATATCCAGATCCGATTGCCGCAGCACGCTTGTGCTTAGAAGGTGGTGCTGATGGTATTACAGCGCATTTGCGTGAAGATCGTAGACATATTCAAGATGAAGATATGACGGCACTTGCCCGATTGGCGAATGAAGGTGTGCTGCATTTGAATATGGAAATGGCAGTC
>Ga0256829_1001696_pt1 | contig 17627 bp, 17 predicted proteins | sample 131447metaG_FD_185979 | JGI IMG/M metagenome (GOLD analysis project Ga0256829, IMG submission 185979) | Hydrothermal vent microbial communities from Lau Basin, Pacific Ocean - 131-447 | ecosystem: Environmental > Aquatic > Marine > Hydrothermal vents | place: Pacific Ocean: Lau Basin | collected...
CTCAATATTTTGATATGCTCTTAAGGAGAGACAATGAAAAAAACGATTAAATTAGCAGTAGTAGCTGCTTTAGCTTTAGGTGCAACTTCTGCATTCGCAACAAATGGTTCTGCGTTGATAGGTTTAGGTGCTAAAGCTCGTGGTATGGCTGGTACTGGTATAGGTATAAGTAATGGTGCCGAATCTGGTTTGGTGAATCCAGCATTAATTACATCTGTAAAGAATACTGAGGTTTCATTTGGTGGTACAATATTTATGCCAAAAGTAAAAAATGAGAATAATCTAGTAGTTCCTCAAGGACAACCTGGTGCTGGTGCTGTATACAATACTGGATATGAGAATAGTACTGCTGATATGAATGTTATTCCTGAGATTTCTATTGCCAATAAAATTTCTGATAACTTTTATGTAGGTGTTGGTATGTGGGGAACTGGAGGAATGGGTGTTGATTATAGAGACACTGCTGCTGTTAATGCAGGTGGAACACAATTTCAGATGGTTACGAATTTACAGTTGATGCAATTTGGTGTACCACTAGCATATAAATTAGATGGATTTAGCGTTGCGATCACTCCATTGCTTCAATATGGCTCTTTAGATATGAATTATGTTTCTGCTGACCAAAACGGTAACTCAGTACAAAATGGAGCTGGTGTTGCACAAGATTTAAAATTTGGTTATAACGTTGGACTTGCATATGAAATTTCTGGCTTTACAATTGGTGCATCGTATAAATCTCAAATTGATATGGACTATCAGGATCAGCTAACAAATGCTATGGCTGGATTTGGTGTAAATTATACAAATACAAAACTGTCTACACCTGCTGAACTTGGTGTAGGTGCTAGTTATAAAATGGGTGCGAATACTATAGCTGTAGACTATAAACAAATCAAATGGTCTGATGCGAAAGGATATAAAGATTTTCAATGGGATAATCAAAATGTTGTTTCACTAGGTTACGAGTATGCTACTAAAGGTTGGGCAGTGCGTTTAGGTTATAATCATGCTTCTAGTCCAATTACTGAACAAAAACTTGGTTCAATGGGTAGTATTGTACAAGGTAATCCACAATCTGGAGATATGGCAGGATTGATTAATACAATGAACCTTCTTGGTTTCCCTGGTATTGTGGAATCACATATTGGACTTGGTGGTACATATGCTATTAGTCAACAAACATCTGTTGATTTAGCATATACATATGCTCCAGAGGTGAAAGAAACTTTTAAAAACTTTGCGGGTCAAGATGTGTCTACAAAACATTATCAGCAAGCTGTAAGTGTTCAAGTAAGCTACGACTTCTAACTATAAAAGAAATTCTCCTTTCTTTCATGCCGCCTTTTGGCGGTATTTTTACACTAAAACCTCGTTTAAATCTTCATTCTTTTAAATCAGTTGTCTTATTTTTATAGTATTTTGTGTTGTGAAACGCAGTCACTGCGTTTAAGTGTGGAAAATATTTGAGTGTTTATTGAGTGGGGAAGAGGAAAAGTTCCTCTTTATACCATTTTAGCTTCGCGTGCGCCTTCTTTTATCTCACCTATTAGGTAAGAACCTTCCGCTGTTTCGAGAACTTTTGCAACATTTGCTTCTTCTACGACAAGTATCATACCGACACCCATGTTAAATGCGCGAAACATCTCATCACGATCGACATGTTCACTCATGAGTTCAAAGATAGGAAGTACTTTGATGGCATCTTTTTGCACCTCTGCCATAAGGTTCTCAGGAAGTACACGAGGGAGGTTTTCTACTATACCGCCACCTGTGATGTGTGCCATAGCTACTATCTCATTTTTGAGTGCTTTAAAGGTTTTGACATAAATATTTGTTGGTGTTAAGAGAGTCTCTATGAGTGGTTTTCCATTGAATTCATCTTCAAACTTCATACCCATCTTTTCAAAGAGTACTTTACGCGCTAGTGAAAAACCATTTGAGTGTAGCCCTGAACTTGGAAGTGCTATGAGTTTGTGTCCGGCACGTACGAGTGAGACTCTGTCCATTTCAGACTTCTCTGCAACACCTACTGCAAATCCGGCAAGGTCATAATCATCCTCAGAGTACATTCCCGGCATCTCAGCAGTCTCTCCACCAATGAGAGCACATTCGCTGCGTTTACATCCCTCTGCGATGCCTGCTACGACATTTGTAGCAACATTTACATCGAGCTTTCCTGTTGCGTAGTAGTCTAAAAAGAATGAAGGCGTTCCAAAGTTACAAATGAGGTCATTGACACACATTGCAACAAGGTCTATTCCCACTGTGTTGTGGATACCGCTGTCGATCGCAAGTTTAAGCTTTGTACCGACTCCATCAGTGGCTGCAAGCATTACAGGCTCTTTGAAACCTTTTGGCAGTTCAAATGCACCTGCAAATGAACCGATGCCGCCAAGAACACCAGGAACTTTTGTACTTTTTACCAAAGGTTTAATGTTCTCTACAAAACTGTTCCCCGCGTCTATGTCTACACCGGCATCTTTATAACTAATTTGGCTCATTATCTACTCCGTCTCTTGCGGTAAATCGCATTTCTTTGTAATGATACAAAGTGGACAGAAGTTCACAATTCCTGCAATAAGCGGAATAACACCGAGGTAGAACCAGTAAATACCCGTTATGACACCTGTTACAATCAGTGCAAGTCCAACTACGATACGTACAACTCTACATACTTTTCTTATTTTATTAACATCCATCAGTATACCTTTAAACTTTTCGTAATTATATCAATACTTAAGTAAAATTAATCCTAATATGCTAAAATCGCTTTCAATAATTAAAGGAATTTATACAATGAAAGAGTTTATCTATAATGAGATGATGGTACATGTGCCACTTTGTACACATAAAGAGCCAAAAAACGTACTTATCATCAGTTCAAACGCAGCAGGTTTTGTTGCAGAGGTACAAAAATATATGGAAGATATCAACTGTGATGTTATCTCCGCTGAGATGGGTCTGCTTCGTGAGGTTGAAGATAATAAATACGATGTTGTTATCTCTGAACTTGAAAATGATGCGGCAGTACTTGCACACATCAACCGTGTGTTAAATGAAGAGGGACTTTGTGTGGTGAAACATCCTCGTCTTGATGATGTGGAAGCGAACAAGAACATTATGCAGATTCTTGGAAAATATGCAAAAATCGTTATGCCGTATAACTTAGGAAACTGTACAACTGCATTGTTGGCATCAAAAGAGTACCATCCGACAGCAGATATTATTTTAAATCGTGCTGATCTGATTGATGGTCTTGAGTATTATAACTCTGATGTACACCCTGCTGCGTTTGCAATGGGAAATTACATCAAAAAAGAGTACTTGGGCATCATTAAAAACTAATGGCGTACGAGTACGCTATTGCACTTACGGGGTCTATTGCAACGGGCAAAAGCACCGTTGCTTCACTTTTAGCGCTCAATGGCATGCGGGTCATCGATGCAGATACCATTTCGCATGAGATACTTGATGCATCTGCTGCATGGGTGGCGGAGGCCTTTGGTGAAGAGTATCTGCAAGGTCCTTCAAAAGTAAACCGTCCGAAACTTGGAGAGTACATCTTTTCTCATCCTGATGCTAAGAGTACTTTAGAGGCGTATATACACCCGAAAATAAAAGCTGAGATAGAAAAACGCAGTGAAAAACAAGACAGCTTTAAATTCCCCTATCTTATTGATATACCACTTTTTTTTGAAAATGGCAACTATGACATAAAAGAGAGCGTAGTGGTCTATACACCAAAAGATATACAGCTTGAGCGTTTTATGAAACGCAACGGATATTCTAAAGAGGAGTCACTCAAGCGTATCGCTTCACAGCTACCGATCGATGAGAAAAAAGAGCGTGCGACTTGGGTCATAGATAACTCCGAAAACCTTAAACATCTACAAAATGAGGTAGAACAGTTTGTAGAGAAAATTAAAGCAATATACCAGAAATAGAGGAGCAACAATGCATGTAGCAAAATATAGTGCCAATGGAAATGATTTTGTTATTTTCCACTCAGATGTAAAAAAAGATAGAACGGAACTTGCAAAAACTTTGTGCCATCGTCAAGATGGAGTAGGTGCTGATGGACTTATAGTGCTGCTGCCAAATGAAAAAAAAGCCGGCGAGTACGATTTTGAGTGGCAGTTTTACAACTCGGACGGTTCGCATGCTGATATGTGCGGTAATGGAAGTCGTGCCTGCGCGCATTATGCCTTTAACAACTCCATTGCTCCAGCGAGTATGAAGTTTCTTACCGGTGCAGGTGTTATAGCTGCAAAAGTGGAAGATAATACTCCTAAAAGCGGTATGGTAGAGAGTGAACTGACTCCTCCTCAAATATTAGAGCAAAACATTGCGTTTAACGGACATACGTGGTGGCTTATAAATACAGGTGTGCCGCATTTAGTACGTTACAGTGAAAATATCGAAGCATTTGACATAGAAGAGGCGCGTGAACTGCGTTATGTCTATAATGCCAATGTCAATGTGATGCATATTACAGAAGATGGAAATTTGCGTGTACGTACCTACGAGCGTGGTGTAGAGGATGAAACGCTAGCGTGCGGGACGGGAATGTCTGCTTGTTTTTACAGAGCGTTTAAAGAAAGTAAAGTTCAAAATAACATCGAAGTTTACCCCACAAGTGGTGATATACTCTATCTTGGATACAACGGAGAGACAATTACTTTTAAAGGAAGGGTGAAAAAAACTTTTGAAACTGATTGGGAGTAAAAAGTAAAGAAAAACAACCGAGAGTAAAAAGGGGGAAAACTCGGTTGTTTTAAAAATTTATAGGAGTATATATCTCTTCTTATGAAAGGGGGAAAACATAATCGAGATGTTGAAATTATAATAATTATAAGTAAATATTTGGTAAATGCTTCCCTATTTTTCTCGTAACTCCTCATACTCATCAAGCATCGCATCAAGTTTTGCAAAGAGCTTACTTGAAGCATCTTCCATAACTGTAAAGTTCTGCGTGATTTGTTCCGGATGGTCATACTTAAGTACAGAATCATCTCTAACAAAGAGCAGGTTCTTAAAGACAGTGTTATGTACCGTTGCATGGTCACTATCCATCGCTTTGAATGATGGTGTTTTTCCAAAACGTTCTGCACCCACTCCTTGGTACCATTTTCCAAGACGGCAGTGATGGTGGTCTGGGAACTCGGCTTGTTTATCTCGTGCGAGGACTGATGAGTAGGCATTTGATTTAAAGAGAATGTGGTCGACTTTTACTAGTGTTGTAAAGAGACGGTTTTGGAGCCTTATGGCAACTGTGTTGGAACCTTTTGCCAAAGAGTTTAGCTCTGTAAAGGCAGTTTCAAAATCATTGATGGCAGCATTTGACTCCTGAGCAATGTTGCTTATCTCATCAGAGTTACCACGCATATCGTTGGCCTCTTGTTGGAGGGTTGAGATGGTGATTTCTATTTCGTTTGTTGCTTTTTGGGTGCGTTCTGCAAGTTTTCGTACTTCATCGGCAACCACGGCAAAACCACGTCCGTGTTCTCCTGCACGCGCTGCTTCTATGGCTGCGTTTAGCGCAAGAAGATTTGTTTGGTCTGCGATGTCTTTAATGAGCCCGACAACCTCAGATATTTCACGAGAACGGCTCTCAAGATTGATAATCCCTTCGTGTGAAGATTCTATAAGCTCGACAAGTGTAGAGAGCCTTTGTGTTATATCAACGACATTAGAGAGGTTGTCCGATGCTTGTCCTGCTGTTTGTGCCGATACATCGACAATATTCTTCGCATTTTCTGAAGATTGCAGCAGATCACCTTGTATAAGGCCCAGTCCACGAGCAACTCCACCGCCAAGACGGGTGAATTCTGCTGAGAGCTCACCGAGCATTTTTGTCTCATAGCCGCTGGCAATGGAGCTGATAGCATCATTGATTTTCGTAGATGTATAGTGAAAAATACCATGCAGTCCTTGTGGAAATGCAACTCTGTATGTTTTACCGTTTGATGCAGCTTCGATGGTGGTTGTGGCATCGCGCATAAAGGCTTCCGTCTGATCAAGCATATTGTTAATAGACCAGGCAAAGGCAGAAATATCGGAGCCGTCTTCTGGAATATGTGTGACACGCCCCTCAAGGTCACCCGTTGCCGCGGCATCGACAACTTTTTTCATTCGCAATAGAAGCCCTTTTGCATCGCTCTTTTGTGCTCCAGAGGGAACGAAGAGAGAGATAAGCAGCAGCATAATGAGTATGATGGCAAAGATATAGTTGGCACTTAAAAGTGCATAGAGTGCTGCACCAAGAAGTGTGACAAAGAGAAGAAGTGCCTGTTTATTGTTGGATAGAGATGATAAATTCATCATAAGAGACTCCTTCTTTGTGTAGTAGATCGTTGAGAACTTTCTCTCCTGCAGCTATACCGCCGCTGCGTTCAGCTTGAAGCATTTTTGCATAGAGCGGTTTGATGAGCTCTAAGGCAGAATCTTTTGGTTTACGTCTTACGGAGTAGTAGCCGACGATCTCACCTCTGTCATTGACCGAAGCGGTAACATTTGCAAGAACCCAGTAGCTGTTGTCCTTTTTTGTTTTGTTGACAACAAAGGCGAAAATCTCCTCTTTGTTTTGTATGCGTTCCCAAAGGAGTTTAAAGACTGTTTTTGGCATATCGGGGTGGCGTACTATATTATGGGGTTTACCCAAAAGTTCTGCCTCTGTGTACTCTGCCATAGTCATAAATATCTCATTGACGTATGTCAGCCGACCTTTTGTATCTGTTTTTGATACAATGAAGTCATTCTCTTTCATCTCAAGCAACATCAGACGTTTCCTTATTTTAAAATACTAATAGATGGATATTAACATAAATTATTAAAAATAATGCTATATTTGCATCTATGTTTCAACTATTATCACTATTTTACTACTTTTATTTCTCAATTGTGGGGATATATATCATCTTTTTGCCAAAAGTGCTGAGTGGTGTAGGCTATAGTGCAAGTGAGATCGGTATTATTTTCGCAGCTTCTCCGTTGGTGCGATTTGTGTTGCCTTTTTTATTTATGCGTGGACTGCATCTGAGTGCAAATATCTTCAAAGCCTCACTCCTGCTTATAGTGCTCAGTGCGCTCTCGTTTTACTTCTCACTGGAAAATTTCTGGGCGCTGCTGCTCTCAAATGTCGCGATGGGCGTGGGAATGAGCTTGGTTCTGCCATATGTAGAGACCATTGCCCTGCACTCCATAGGAAAAGAGCGTTATGGAAAGTCGAGGCTCTTTGGTTCGCTTGGTTTTATTCTTGTCGCACTTGTGTTGGTAAAGTTCTTAAGCTCTGAGTATGTTGCGTTTGACTTTTTACTTGCACTGACGTTCATCACGGCACTCGTTGCGTTTAGAGTACAGCAACTCTCACAAAAAGAGGAAAACGGTGTCGATGAAAAACTCTCAAACGACATCCATCTTTTGCAAGATTGGCAGCTTTGGGCTGGTTTGGTACTGATGCAGATGAGTTTTGGAGCATTTTACAACTTCTTTACCATCTATGAGACAGACCATGGCATCTCTTTAGATATGACGGTCTATTTGTGGAGTTTTGGAGTCTTTATTGAAGTGATTATGTTCTTTTTTCAAGGAAAGTTGCTCCATTTTGACCTCTTGAATATTGTGCGTTTGACCATACTTGCCACAACACTGCGCTGGTTTTTGGTCTTTGTCTATCCGACAGAGCTTGTTGTGCTCTTTTTTGCGCAGTCGCTCCATGCTTTGAGTTTTGCTCTTTTTCACTCTGCGGCCATCAGCTACCTTTTTCATTTGTATAAGAATAAGTCACTTGCACAGCAGCTCTTTTCGGGTATGGGCTATGGTTTGGGAGGGCTTAGCGGTGCTATGCTTTCGGGCTACATATACGAGTACTATCCGAAGTATCTTTTTTTAAGTTCAAGTATTATTGCGTTTGGGGCGTTTGTGTTTATAAGTTTGTGGAGTAAAAGGGTAAGAAATGAGAGCTTGATTAGGGACTAGTAGTCCATAATCAAGTTTGCTGTTAAAGTTGTGTCTTTGTTCTCTTTTCCTTCAGGAGGTCTGTTTGCATAGTCTATTTTATAGCTGATACCCGCTGAGAAAATGTCAGAGATTTTTGTTGTCAGCGCTGTTTTTGAAGTAGCGAAGTAATTGTCACTTTGACTAAAGTCTCCACGAATGGCAAGTTCCTGTGTAAACTTGAGATTGTTCACAATGTTCCAAAGATATACACCTTGTGCTTTATAACCTGAGTAGGTAGTTGTATCACTTGGCTGCGTTTGTGTCTGTGTAGTCTTGTCCTGAGAGTAGAGAATATTGGCTGTAAGACTTAAATCGTGTTTCTTGTTCTTAATAGCCTGATACTTCGCACCCGGACCAGTATAGAATTGATAATCGAAACCTGAGTACACATCTGATTTGTACCCTATGAGGTAGTTAAATGCAAAGGTTTTTGTGAATGCGTAGTCATAGTTCCCCTCAATAAGGTACTTTTTTTTGTTCTCTATATTGTCTGCGCTTCCATATTGTCCGTCAAGTTTAACGCTTCCATGGTGTTTGCCCCACGCTTTTTTTGCATTTGCATCAAGGTTGAAAGTTCTTGTTTGTGTATTTCCATCTGTTTGGATGTAACCGAGTTCTGTATGTGTCACGAGGGCATCAGGATTTTTGTCGGCTGCCTGTGCGCTTAATGCCAAAGTTGTAAGTGCTGCTGCACTGAGTAGAATTTTTTTCATATATTTTTCTCCTTTTGTTTGTAAGTTTAATTTTCTTTGTCTGTATGCACATCCATTTGAGGATACGGAATAGAGATTCCTTTTTCATCAAATGTCAGTTTTACACTCTCTAGCATATCAAAATATACGCCCCAGTAGTCATCGCTAAGTGTCCATGCACGTACGACAAAGTTTACGCTGCTGTCTGCAAGTTCGCTGACCGCTACAAAGGGTTCGGGTTCACTGAGGATACGCTTGTCCGCTTTTACTATCTCCATGAGTGTCTCTTTTGCAAGTTTAAGGTCATCATCATAGCCGATGCCAAAAACATGGTCAACTCTGCGCTGTTCTCTGTTTGAGAAGTTTGTGATGTTGCCGCCGATGATGGAGGAGTTTGGCACAATGACCACACGCTTGTCAACAGGTGTGATGATGGTAGAGAAAAGATTGATGTCGGTGACCTCTCCTGTGACACCGCCTGTCTCGATGACATCTCCAACTTTAAATGGGCGAAAGAGAATGATAAGCACTGCCGCACCGATGTTTGAAAATGAGCCCTGCAATGCAAGACCAATAGCCAAAGTGGCTGCACCAAAGACCGCTACAAATGAAGTAGTATTGACTCCAAGCTGGTTGAGTGCTGCGATGATCACCATGAGAAGGATAGAGAAGTAGATGATACTTTCACTAAACTCTACAAGTGTTTTATCTACATTTGCTCTCAGTATCAAGCTCTTAATAAACGCAGTCAGCTTGTGCGCTATCCATTTTCCAACGACGAAAATGATAAGTGCTGCAATAATCTTGAGCCCATATTCACTTGCATACATCACAGCCATATCTGTGTATTTTTGAATATCAATATTTTCCATTAGCATGCCTTATGGTACGATGAGAAGCATTTTAACAAAAAATAATCATATCACAGATTATTTTATGATTTTTTGTGTATCTCTTCGACGAATCGTGTCAGTTGGTAATAGTCGTTGAGGTGTTTTGTCTCTGTTTTAAAAAGCTCTTGCCTGTATTTCAAATAGTTCGCCCAAACCTTTTTGCTTTGAGGCTTGCGTCCTCGTTTTAGCAGCTCAAAACTCACCGCTGCGTTTATGAGACCTTTGAGAAGTTTTACTTCACTACTCTCCTCAAACCTACGGGGAAACCAGAGTGCTTCAAGTGCTTCATGGGCATCATAGTAGCGCTCCTCTTTGAGACAGAGTATGTACTCTTGTATCTGTTTAGCTGTCATTTTCATCCAATAGCTGCATATTTTTTCTCCAATAGCCTCTTCCGCCTTTGAGTGAAACGCAGTGATGCTGGGGAAATTTCTCTTTGTACTCTTTGAGCCGATCAAGTGTTGCTTTTCCTGTATCACAGTAGAAAACAAAGACACTCCCCTCTGGATAATTCTTCAACTCATATGGGTTGTATGTTACGGTGTCTGCTTTTTCGATGGGGGAGAGAATGGTGTCCACAAGAACAACTTCAACTCCCTCTTTTTGTAATTTTTGTTTATTTTCTAAGAACTCTTTTTGAGTCCATTCGTTTGGGTAATTCATACCCTAATTATAGAATAACTTGTGTTATAATCCAACTATGGCAAGAAAAAATAAGAAAAATAGTAAGATTAACCAAAGAATTAGAAAATATTTTGATGATGACCCTTTTGATGTGGGGATAGAACGTGTGGATGGCAAAACGCTGAGTGAGCTTTTTGCAACGCTTGGCATCTACGACATTGAGCATAACAAAACACTGATGGTAAAAACACTTCGTATGATATGGAGTGAAGCCGAGAGTGCGATGCGTCGTGATATATTAACCTTTTTTGAGAGTGACGGGCGTGTTTATAAGTCTCCAAAAGCAAAGCCTGAAGTGGGTTTTGATAGAGAGGCGAAGATAGACGCACTTATAGAAGAGCTTGAAGCAACACCTATGGAGGCACTGCGTTTAAGAGAAGCATATGCGCATGTAAGAAGCAAAAAAATCACCATTGAGAAGATGGAAAAGTCTCTGCAGCATATCCGTTTTGAGATAAAAAAGGAAAAATTAGAGCGTGAACTTGAGGGAAGCTTTGACATAGATGACTCTTTTGAGTTTAATGCCTCTTTGAAGTATGAACTCTACGAGCAGCATTTTCATAAGATTTTAACGCTCAATACAAAGCCCTATGAGTATGCCTATCTGCAAGAAGCACCTTTTGAAGATATAGTGGCGAAAATCGCACAGGACAAAGTAGAGACAGTGAAACAAAAGCAAGAGAATATTGATAAATTTCTCTCCTCTTTGAAGTATCCGCACTCCTACTTGACCACCAAGCAGATTCTGGACTCTTTGCGGGCTTCACCGCCAAAAACGAAGGTGAGTTATCCGCTTATTACGCCAAAAGTGCTTAAAGAGATCATTCGCTCAAAAATTGATGTTGATGGCATTGAACTGCATGACGAAGAGGTACTGCTGCGTTTGACGGAGTATGCGAAATTGCCATACTCTGAGTTGCAGATGGATTATAATCTTGAGCTACACATTGAGCTTGATGGTCTGCTTGAAGAGATATGGAACTCTAAGCGTTTTAACTTCGACGGGGTACTTGCTGAGGCGAAAAAGGAGCATGAAAAGGAATTCTTTGCCTCTTTGGAAGATCTGGTAAGTGAGTGTGGCAAGTATGCTACGCTGCTGCATTTTAGTGAGGAAGAACTGCACAAACGTGTCTATGAATTCTTACTTGAGTTGATGCCAAAGAGTTTGGTAATTACGCCAAAGATAGCCAAAAAAATCATACGCCGTTTTATCCACTCCATCCATGATGAGCTTATAAAAAAACAGCGTCAGGAGCTTTTGGCACGAACCATTCGTGACTTTAAAAACCTCTTTCCCATTGCACGGGGAATGCGTCGTAAACTTGTGCTGCACATTGGCCCGACTAACAGCGGAAAGACCTATAAAGCGATGCAGACACTCAAAGAGGCAGACACAGGTTACTACCTTGCACCACTGCGTTTACTCGCACTTGAAGGTTTTGAAACACTCAAAGCAGCAGGCATTGAAAGCTCGCTTATAACGGGTGAAGAACAGATACTCGACGAAGAGGCGACACACATCAGCTCTACCATTGAGATGATGAACTATGATGTAGATGTCGATGTCTGTGTCATTGATGAGGTGCAGATGATAGATGACCGCGATCGCGGCTGGGCATGGGCAAATGCCATCATCGGCGCACCGGCAAAAGAGGTCATAATGACGGGCAGTCCAAATGTGAAAGAGGCGATAGTTGCACTTGCAGAGTACTTGGGTGAAGAGCTTGAGATCATCGAGTTTGAGCGTAAAAACCCGCTTGAACTACTCCCTTTTGCTACTGCGCCAAAAGATGTCGAAGTAGGCACTGCCATCATCGCTTTTAGCCGAAAAGATGTACTGCGTTTGAAGCAGAACTTCTCAAAAGATTTTGAAGTAAGCGTGGTCTATGGCAACCTCTCTCCAGAGGTCAGACGAGAAGAGGCACGTCGTTTTCGTGAGGGTGAAACGCAGATACTTGTGGCAACCGATGCCATCGCTATGGGGATGAATTTGCCTATAAAAACAGTGCTCTTCTCAAAAGCGGAGAAGTTTGACGGCATAAGCCAGCGTAAGTTGTTTCCCTCTGAGATACACCAAATAGCAGGACGGGCAGGGCGCTATGGCTTGCATGAGAACGGCTATGTGGGAGCACTCAGTGAAGATGCACTTAAAATTGTGAAGAAGAACTTCAACAAAGCAGCCCGTGAGATAGCCATTCCATTTAAAGTGATGGCAAACCTTGAGCACATCAAACTTGTGGCAGGAATACTCGAAGAGAACTCACTCGAAGAGATACTGCGTTTTTTCATTAAAAACATGGTCTTTGACGGCCCATTTTATGCCTCATCACTCGATGATATGCTTGAAGCGGCAAAGATAGTCGATGCCTATGATCTGGACATTGCGACGAAGTACCATTTGGCGTGTGCACCATTGACACTAAAATCGCCCTATATCATTAATGCCTATGAGAGTTATGTGCATGCTTTGGAGCAAAAAGAGTCGGTACATTACTACGCTCCAAAGCTTCACGGGAGCTATGCGCAGACCTCGGAGGATCTGCTGCGCGCTGAGGATATGGTCAAAGAGATCTCACTCTACTTGTGGTTAAGCTATAGATTTGGTGAGTATTTTGTAGATGAGCAAAAGGCGAGAAGTTACAGAGGTGTTTTAAACAGATACATAGAGACATCTTTGCAACAGGTAAATTTTGCGCAGCGCTGTAAGCTCTGCTCGGCAGTGCTGCCGGTAAACTCAAAGTACAGTATCTGCCAGCGCTGTTTTAAGAAGAACTATGTGAGAAAAAGAGGGCGATTTAACTCTTAAACTCATCAATGGTTTTTTGCAGCGAAGAAGCGACCTCTACAAGACGGACGAGGTCATTTTCTATAGAGAGAACACTTGTTCCGTTAGCCGTTGAGAGTGCTTCGATGTTGTTTATGTAAGAGATGATTTCGTTGAGCGCTGTTGACATCTCTTCACTATCTGTTTTTGTCTTCTCTGATGCTTCTGTGGATGCCTGCATCGCTTCTGATGTTGTGGCTATTTTCTCATCGACACTATTTGCTATACTTGAAAGGGCTTCGACGTTTTGAGCATTTTGTGTCATTTTCTCACCAACATCATTGATAGACTGCACGATAGTGCTGACACTGATGTCTATCTCACTTAGGCTTTTTTGTGTGCGCTCTGCAAGTTTTCGTACTTCATCGGCAACAACGGCAAAACCACGTCCGTGCTCGCCTGCACGCGCGGCTTCTATGGCTGCGTTTAGCGCAAGCAGATTTGTCTGCTCTGCGATGTCTTTAATGACGCTGAGAACTTCTTTGACTTGATCAGCATCAGATTTGAGTGCTGAGAGTTCATTGACAAGTTCATTCTCTGACTCCACGAAGCTCTCAACTTCAGAATTGAGTGTTGCTAGTGCAGACTGTGCCTCTTCAAGTGCAGTATCAGCTTGTGTAATGCGTTCTTGCGTTGTAGCCGCTGTTTGCATAGTTTGATTTAAAATTGTTTGAATATCTGTACTTTTTTGACTTGTTTGTGTAACGAGTTGTTGTTCTTGTTGTGTACCTTTACGTATACTGTGTGAGGCATTTTCAATTTCGGATGCTATATCTTTATTTTGTTCTCCAAGGGATTTTACCGCATTTACTGTAGTTTGTATCATCTCTATAAAATTGTTTACTTCTACAGCTGCATCTCCGAACTCATTACCTTTTTTATGTTCAAGACGTTTTGTAAGGTCTTTGTCACCACTTACAAGAGAAGCAATTCTCTCTTTGAGTAGAGAAAGTGGTTTGAAAATCTCTTTTTCGAAAAATATGTAAGCTAAAATAGTAAAGAGAAGGGCAAGTATAATGAAGGAAATAATCAGTGTTTTATCTGTTTGTGAGATTGTTGCATCATTTTTATCAAGAGAAATAAGTAAATCCATTGCTCCGAGCGTATAGCCAACGTGTGCATTGTAATGACACTGCAGACATCTGTTTTCTGCAACCATTGGTTTTATAAGACGGATAGTGTGATGACCATTCACATTTGTTTCTATAATTTTTGTTTTTTGTGTTTTAAGAACATTGAGTATGAGGCTATCTGTCGTGAATTTTTCCTCTGGTGCATATACTTCTAGCACAGCTTTTGATTTTGCGATATTGAGTTTTTCGATACCATCAATTCTTCGTGCATCATCAAAAGCTTTTTGTACGACATCAGGGTCACCCATTAACATACTTGTTGTCATGGTCTGAAAGATTGATTCACTTAACATATGCAGTGAATCTTTCGCACTTGTGTTTGAAAGATGTTGCATCGTAGCAGAGAGATAATAAGACATTCCAATAAGTCCGAGGATGGTAAAAGAAAGCAGTGAAGCAATTACTTTTGTCTTGACTTTTGCAAACATTGATGCGATTCCTTGTAAAAATGTGAAGTGAAGAATTATAACATATATATCTGCATTTCAATCTGCTTGAGAAGTTCCTCGTTTGTTATCTCATTTTGCCTTGCATATGCAAGGGCAGCACCTGCTCCCACACCCTCTTTTGCTTCGCCCTCATCATATTTTTTGAGTATTGGGATCTCTGCATTTGCAAAGCTAAATGTCGTATAGGCTGCGTTTGGCGTGTAGCTGAGTTGCTCTAAGATGTGAGCGATGTCAGAGTTTTCATCTTTTGCTACCCACTGCGTAGTTGCGAGCATGACATTGTCATGTTTGATACGCATTAAAATGTCTTCGCGCACCTTGTCTGCTATAAGTAAGCAAGCTGCCATTTGTGTGCCGCCTGCTAAGACTATTTGAAATCTTTTTGAGGCTTCTACTAAAAATCCTGCACAAAAGAGCAGCATATTGTCACTGACAATGCCAAGTTTTTCAAAGTTTGACATATTTTCATCAACGAGAGAAAGGGCTGCGTTTATGGTCTTGGTTTTGATGTCGTTGGGTACATTTAAAAAGCTTGAAGAGAAGTCATTGGCCACGTCATAGCCCAAAGCCAGAGCAGAAGCGGCTGCCGTGGTTGTTCCAGCAGGTGTGCTCTCTCCTAAAATGAGGTAGTTTCCTTTAAGTTCGTACTTCTTGCCAAACTCCATCCCTTTGGCAAATATCTCCTGCGCATTAATATTCGCACCTTTGTCGATGGAGTCTGAAGGTGTGATGCCAAAGTTATAGACCATACAGTTTTGTGGCTGCGTTTGTAGACCTAAGTCTAAGATCTCTATGCTTGAAAATGGTGCGAGATTGTATGTGGCACGGGTAATAAGTGCAGGAGTAGGTACACCTGTAGGAGTTTCAGCCAGTTCTCCAAGAGAGAAGACCTTCTCATTTGTGATGTACTCTGCATCGAGGGTAGGAGTAAGGGGAATCATCCCTGGAATGCCTGCTTGCGTGATGCCCTCGATCTCGCAGGTTTTTGTCACACTCGCTGCGAGGAGAAAGTCGGCCTTTCCCTCGGGTAGTTGCGTTTGCGCGTCTGTAAAAATATTGTATGTGTTCATCTTAACTCTTTTTTTATTGGTATTTTAGCAGATTATTTCCCGCGAAGCTACAATAGTTTGAGTGCATTTCGCACATTTTTCGCCTCTATTTTACTTTCGCCTTTTCCAAAAGTTGCTTTTTGCTTGATTTTCCCAAAGTATGAGGTGTCGCCTCCGAGTCTTACACCAACAGCCAAAGCCATGGCAGTGATGGGATGTCCTGCGTTTGGGGAGTCATGTTTTTTGCCGTCTTTATAAAAGGCAAAGAGATTCTTTTGCTTTGCAACACTCATAATGAGCAGGGCAGTGAGCCGTGATGGAATGTAGTTGGCAATGTCATCAAGCCGTGCAGCTACTTTGCCGAACTTTTCATACCTTTCATTTCTATAGCCTATCATTGAGTCCATTGTGTTGATGGTTTTGTAGATGACAATGCCGGGGAACCCAAAAAGTAGCAGGTAGAAGAGTGGGGCGACAACTCCGTCACTCAAGTTCTCTGCATAGGTCTCTATGGCAGCTTTGTAAATGTCACTCTCGCTTAGCTCTTGGGTATCACGTGAGACTAACATAGCAATGGCGGCGCGTTTGTCCGCTGCGTTTAATACACCCTCTACTGAGTCACGGAGCATTTTGTGAGCGATGAACATAGAGGCTATAAGGGCAGTGACAATGGTATTTAAAAATGAGGGAAGCACAAGTGAGAGAAACTCCTGCAGTGCAATAACAAAAAAGCTTACAACAATTAAAACAGCTAAAACAAGCAACAAACCATGAACAATGCTCTTTTTGTAAAGGAGTTTTTCAAAAAAGCTAATAAGCTCCCCTATAACGATGATAGGATGCTTGATAAATGAGAACTCTCCAAATTTTCTGTCTATCAAATAGGCTAAAACAGTGACAATAACATTACTCACACAGACTCGCTTCAATAAAGTTCATATTTACGTGTTTCTCTATATGATCTGCAAACTCTTTGATGGTATTTACTTTGAACTCTTTAAAGTTGTAGCCTTTGTAGTCGGTATTTATTTTAGAAAAAAGTTTCAAACGCAGCGCATCGCTTTCAAAGATGCCATGCACAAATGTAGCATAAAGATTGCGTTTGTGTTTGGCATTTTTCTTTGCAATGGCATTATGAATTTCATACCCCTCTGCCATTGTTCCCCAGATGTTGTAACACCCTTTTTTAACAATTTTCTCTTTTTGAAATGTAACACTTCCTTTAAATCTGCCAAGTCCTGCAATACTTTCATGCTCACTCTCAATGTGGAGCGGATCTAAAATCTCCTCAAACAACATCTCATAACCGCCACAGATACCAACTATCATTTTCTCTTTTGAAGATAAAACAGCATCAAATCCTCTCTCTTTGAGCCATAACAGATCATCTACAACCCGTTTACTACCGGGAATGATAAGCATCTCACAAGCAGTAGCTTCGAGAGCGTTTGATATAAATGTGAGTTCTATTTCACTATCGACTACCAAAGGCTCAAAGTCGGTAAAGTTGGAAATATGGGGGAGTTTTATTACACCCACTTTTATGATGGCACTATTTGTATCTTGTTTGTAGCCCATCAGTGAGGCACTGTCTTCAAAGCCAAGGTTAAAAGGCCTGAATGGTACAACACCCAAGACCTTTATGCCAAAACGCTGCTCGATTATCTCTACCCCACTATCAAAGAGGGACATATCACCTTGAAATTTATTGACAATGACACCAATGATATTTTTACGTAGTTTTTTTGGCAGGAGTTTATAAACACCATAAATGGAGGCAAAAACACCGCCACGCTCTATATCTGCTACGAGAATTATCTTTGTATTGAATTTTTTTGCAACGTATATGTTGGAGAGGTCTTTTTGCATCAAGTTTAATTCGACAGGACTTCCCGCACCCTCAGC
>Ga0256829_1001697_pt1 | contig 17625 bp, 13 predicted proteins | sample 131447metaG_FD_185979 | JGI IMG/M metagenome (GOLD analysis project Ga0256829, IMG submission 185979) | Hydrothermal vent microbial communities from Lau Basin, Pacific Ocean - 131-447 | ecosystem: Environmental > Aquatic > Marine > Hydrothermal vents | place: Pacific Ocean: Lau Basin | collected...
TGGTAAAACTATTATGGCAGACATTAAACGAGCTTGCCATTATCGTGATGATTTTACTGCTGAACTATTTGAATTAGAATATCAGAGTTAAGGTTTGTTTTATTTTTCATCGGATTTACTTAGCTGTTGAGAGTGTTTTGGAAAGTGGCTGTTGAATGTTTCGGCAGCTTATTGACAGCCTCTTCTAAATTTTTCTCTCTGTCAAATCCTCAATAAACTGAGCATATTTCTCAAGATTTTTTAAAACAATCGTAACTAAAAATGTGCTAAATAATATCAGGCTTAGCTTCACTAAAATAAAAACCTTGAAATTCATCTATCCCAATCTCTTTACAGATATTATACACCTCTTCAGAATGAATAAATTCTGCTACTACATTTATTTGTAAATCATGTGCAAAATTTGTAATGGTTTTAACAGAGTTATAAGACAATACATTGGTGTCTATATCTTTAACAAGAGAACCATCTATTTTAAGATAATCTGGATGTAGCTTCATTATATATGAAAAATTAGAATAACCTGTACCAAAATCATCTATCGCAAGTTTAGCCCCTTTTCCTTTGATGTTGTAAAGTACCGTTTCTATATCTTTTTTAGTATAAATGTCTTCAGATTCAACAATTTCAAAAACAACATTTTGTGGATGAGAACACTTTTCTAGTTCTTCATAAATGAGATTTACCGTCTCTTCATTACGCATATCTAAAGCATTAATATTGATAGAAAACATTTTATTAGAATTTTCGAATGTTTTAAAAGTTTGTTCTATCACTGCTTTTGTAATCTCTTTATAAAAGTTTGTCTGCTTTGCTATATCTAAAAAGAAAAAAGGTGAAAGCACACTGTCGCCATCTAACATACGAACAAGTGCTTCATATTTAATTATATTTTTATCCCTATTAACAATTGGTTGAAAATAAGGAACAACACCCTCTATCTTAAGAGCATTAGCAATTTTATTTATCATTTCAATATTTGAAATTTGTATCTCTTTCGTGTCTTCGTGTCCGTTATAGACATAATGTACAAGCCTATTTTCTTTTGCTTTTCTTATGGCAATACTTGCTTTATCAAGTTGTTTATCATTGTGTAAACATACTCCAGAATATACCTCTATATTTATATCAATATTTTGAAATTTAAATGTCACATCTTCAATCTCATCTATAAGGTGAAGCACTTGTTCAACAAAAACATCTTTTTCTAAAAATCTTTCATTAGTAATTGCAAACTCATCATTACTTACTCTAAAAAAAAGATAGCCATCGTTTAACACATATTGCATCATACTAGCAACTGATTTTAATATATTATTTCCAGCCTCGAAACCAAAAGCATCGTTAATATTTTTAAAGCCCCTTATATTCAATAATGCAAGATAGGTATAGTCTGATTCTCCTAAATTTTTATAAAGTGAATTAAGATTTCCAAGGTTTGTTATTTTATCTGTATAGAGTTCTTCAATAAGTTTTTTGGACGTGTCTGTATTCTTCTGTTGCAGATAGTTATAATATTTTTCTAAAGAGTGTCCCATATCTACAATATTATGTCTAATTTCACTTAGTGAATCTCTCTTTTCAGTGTCAGATAATAGTTTTGTATTGTACAACAGTTTAAAATTTCTATTTCCTATATCTTGTGTTAATTTATAGATAACAGATAACTGTTTATTTATCTTGTTGTTGTATTTTCTATTTATAAGAAGTAAAATAAATGTTGTAAATACAACAAGAAATATATCTTGAAGTGTACTTTTGAAAAATTCTTTTTTAAAACCTTGAAGCTGTGTGAGTGTTGATATGTACCCCATAGTATTTTTATTAAAATCAGTTAAAGCAAAGGTATAAAGAATATACTTTTTTCCTTCTATTTGTATATTTTGTATATCTTTTTTAAAATCAATGTCCTTAAGTTCTTTTGTTGAAATATTTAAAGTTTTATTTGCGAGTATATACTTTCTAAACTTCTCTTTAGTTTTCATAAAGTTTTTGTAATATTTTGGCACTAAAGTTTTTGTTGATACTTGGGTATAAACTAAAAAAGAGTCATGTTGTGTCTTTTGTTTTATAATTTTCGGGAGCCAATCAACTTTTTTTCCTAATGAGAGAGCACCAAGCATTTTACCATTGGAAATTATAGGATTTGTTGCTCTATATCCTGCATAAGACTTACACATGAAAAGATGGGAACTCTTTTTAAAAGAAGATGTTATCCATGCAATATCGGTGCGCACTTTAGAAACATCATTCCCGATAGAATTAAAGTTAGAAAAATTTACAAAAGATATAGCTGTTGGTTTGAAAAAATGAATTTCATGTATATACTGACTTTTTTTGAGTGTTTTCCATGCAGGTGATAGATGTTTTCTTAGTAATTCTGGTTTATTTTCAAGATATGACTTAATAACTACAGGATCATTTGCTAAAAGTTGAGCAATACTTGTAAGTAATGCTTCTTGGGCACTAAAAGCATTTTTGATAATAGCTTTATCATTTGTATAGGTAGTTTGTATTTTTTCTTTTAAGGCAATATTATATGATAGAAGCTCACGAATTATAAAAAAGATGAAGGCAAACAGTATAATGAAAATGGATGTTTTACTATAATTTTTCACAAAGAAAATTCCTTTCTAAATAAGTGCTAATTATATATGTTTAATATATAATATAAGCTTAAATATTTTATCCTAGCTAAATGGGGAGTATGCCAAATAGAATTTTATCTGTAAAGCACATTAAAAAACTTTTAGATTCAATCTAAACTAACTTTTCTCGGCAGCATATAAACAGCCACATCTTTTAAAAACTATCATTATCTCATCTATTTAAGCAATTAAGCTATAATTCTACCAATGAAAAAGAAACCAGATTTTAAAGTTACATCTCCTTACGAACCAGCAGGTGACCAGCCTAAAGCTATAGAAGTACTTACCAAAAGTATACTCGATGGCAATCGTTATCAGACCCTTGAAGGTGTTACAGGCAGTGGGAAAACGCACACTATGGCGCGGGTTATTGAGAATGTGAAGATGCCTACTATCATTATGACGCATAACAAAACTTTAGCGGCTCAGCTCTATAGTGAGTTTCGTCAGTTCTTTCCTCATAATCATGTTGAGTATTTTGTTTCTTACTATGACTATTATCAGCCTGAGGCTTATATTCCTCGACAAGATTTGTTTATAGAAAAAGATAGTGCTATTAATGATGAGCTTGAGCGGATGCGACTCTCTTCTACAGCAAATTTACTTTCGTATGATGATGTGATTGTCATTGCTTCAGTTTCAGCAAACTATGGGCTTGGTGACCCCGAGGAGTACCTTAACATGGTTCAAGCGCTTGGCGTAGGGGATGATATTAACCAAAAAAAATTGCTACTGCGTTTAGTGGAGATGGGGTATTCTCGTAATGATGCTTATTTTGATTCTGGGCATATTCGTGTCAATGGGGAGAGTTTAGATATTTATCCCCCTTATTTTGAACAAGAGGCAATTCGTATTGAGTTTTTTGGAGATGAGATTGAGGCGATTTATACTTTTGAGGTGATTGATAACAAACGATTGGAAGATTTTCAAAACATTACCATCTATGCAACAAGCCAGTTTAGTGTTGGTGCTGAAAAAATGAGCCGTGCTATTAAGCGAATAGAAGAAGAACTTGATGAGCGACTTGCATACTTTCAAAAAGAGGGCAAACTTGTAGAGTATCAACGACTTAAACAGCGTGTTGAATTTGACCTTGAGATGTTGGAAACAACAGGAATGTGCAAAGGAGTAGAAAACTACTCACGTTTACTTACGGACAAAAAAGCGGGAGAAGCGCCTTTTACCTTGCTTGATTATTTTGCACAAAATAACAAAGAGTATCTTGTGATTGTCGATGAGTCACATGTCTCTTTACCTCAGTATCGTGGGATGTATGCAGGAGATAGAGCGAGAAAAGAGGTTTTGGTAGATTATGGATTTCGCCTTCCTTCCGCACTTGATAATCGACCTTTAAAGGCAGATGAATACATAAACAAAGCACCGTATTATCTCTTTGTATCTGCTACTCCTGCAGAGTATGAGCTAGAGATGTCAGCAGTAAAAGCAGAACAAATCATCCGTCCAACAGGTTTGCTTGACCCAATCATCGAGATAAAAACTTCAGACAATCAAGTCGAAGATATTCATGATGAGATTAAAAAAATTACACCTAAAGATGAGAGAGTACTTATTACTGTACTTACTAAAAAAATGGCAGAAGCATTGACGAAATATCTTGCCGATTTAGGCATAAAAGTACAGTATATGCACTCTGATATCGACACCATAGAGCGAAATCAAATCATTCGTGCCCTGCGTTTAGGGGAGTTTGATGTCCTCATTGGGATTAATCTTTTACGAGAAGGTTTAGATTTGCCCGAGGTGAGTTTAGTTGCTATTTTAGATGCTGACAAAGAAGGCTTTTTACGAAGTGAAACGGCACTTATTCAAACTATTGGACGTGGGGCTAGAAACGAAAATGGTCGTGTTATTTTATATGCTAACAAGATTACAAAATCTATGAAAAAAGCAATAGATACGACTTCACAGCGCCGTAAAATACAAGATGCACATAACAAAAAATATGGTATCACTCCAACAACAACAAAGCGAAGTCTCGATGAGAATTTGAAGCTTGAAGAGCATGGCGATTTGTACCAAAAACATAAAAAACTTGATAAAATGCCCGCCTCAGAGAAAAAAGCACTCACAAAAGAGTTGATGTTAAAGATGAAACAGGCTGCAAAAGAGCTCAACTTTGAAGAGGCAGCAAGACTGCGTGATGAAATACAAAAAATAAAACAACTTTAGGAAAAAAAATGGAAGAAACATTTAGTAATTTAACAACCTATGGCTACATCGGACTTTTTCTCTACTCTCTTGGTGGAGGCTTTGTCGGACTTGTCGCTGCGAGTGTCCTCAGCTTTATGGGGAAGATGGACTTAACACTCTCTATTAGTATCGCTTTTTTAGGCAATGCTTTAGGAGACATCATGCTTTTTCAACTGACACGCTATCAAAAATCTATGATGATGGAGGGACTTAAAAAGCATCGACGCAAACTTGCACTCTCTCATATACTGATGAAAAAACATGGGGATTGGGTGATTTTTATCCAAAAATTTATTTATGGACTGAAAACGATCGTGCCTATTGCGATAGCCTTAACAAAGTATGATTTTAAAAAGTTTGTGTTTTTAAATATTTTTGCTTCTGGGGTTTGGGCTCTTGCGTTTGGACTCAGTAGTTTTTATTTTGGAGCAGTTTTAAGTGAAGCAGCTATATATATTAGTGAAAATAAATGGCTTGCACCTGTGATTTTAATTGCGATTGGTTCATTGACTTGGGTTTATCTGGAAAAGGCAACGAAAAAGAAGAAAAAGTAGTATCATTCCCCAAGAAAAATTTGGGGAAGAAGGAGAAGTATTTAATCTTCTATAATTGGACCATAAGGAGCAAAATCCACTTCTACACCCTCTTGGTATTTTTTATAATTTTCTATAAACATTGCAGCGAGTTTATCTCTAGTTGCATCAAACTCTTCTTTGTTTTCCCAAGCATTACGAGGGTTTAAAACATTTGGATTGATATCACCTAGAGTTTTTGGCACTTGTAGTCTGAATGTTTTTGTTGTGTCAAATTCAGAATCATTGATAGTTCCATCTAAGATAGCATTGATACAAGCACGAGTATCTTTAATGCTCATTCGCTTACCAACACCATACGCACCACCAGTCCAACCAGTGTTTACGAGATAAACATTTACATTGTGCTCATCTATTTTTTTCCCGAGTAAATCAGCATAGACAGTTGGGTGTAGTGTCATAAATGCCTCACCAAAACATGCAGAGAAAGTGGCAACAGGTTCAGTAATTCCGCGTTCAGTTCCCGCTACTTTAGCCGTATAGCCACTTAAAAAGTAGTACATTGCTTGCTCTTTTGTGAGTTTAGAGACAGGAGGTAAAACACCAAATGCATCTGCTGTTAAGAAGATGATATTTTGAGGATGTCCTGCCATAAGGTCTTTTTTATGGTTTTCGATATGTTCTATTGGGTAAGAAACACGAGTGTTTTCTGTTTTAGAACCATCCTCATAATCTACTTCACCCTCACCATACATGACAACATTTTCGAGGAGTGCATCTTTACGAATAGCTCCGTAAATTTCTGGTTCGCTTTTCCCATCAAGGTTGATGACTTTTGCATAGCATCCACCCTCAAAGTTGAAAACTCCATGGTTATCCCAACCATGTTCATCATCTCCGATTAAAGCACGATGTGGGTCAGTAGAGAGTGTAGTTTTTCCAGTTCCACTTAGTCCAAAGAAGAGCGCAGTATCGCCATCTTTTCCAACATTTGCAGAACAGTGCATAGAGAGTTTTCCCTCAAGTGGCAACCAGTAGTTCATCATTGAAAAAATTCCTTTTTTCAACTCACCACCATACCATGTACCACCTATAATACACATATTTCGCTCAACATCAAAAAGAACAAAAACTTCGGAATTGAGTCCATGCTCTTTCCATTTGTCATTGACTGCTTTACATGCATTGAGGACGACAAAATCAGATTTGAAAACTTCAAGTTCTGATTCTGTTGGACGAATAAACATATTTTTCACAAAGTGTGATTGCCATGCTATTTCTGTCACAAAACGAATAGAACGCTTTGATGCAGGGCTTGAACCAGCAAAAACATCAGTAACATAAAGATCTTTTCCTGAGAGTTGTTCTTGTGCTACTATTAAAAGTTCATCAAAAACTTCCGCAGAAACTTTTTTGTTTACATCGCCCCATGCGATATACTTATTAGAAGGATCACGATCAACAAAGTATTTGTCTTTTGGGCTTCTACCTGTAAAAATTCCAGTATCAACCGCAGTTGCACCTTTCTTTGTTTCTTGGACTTCACCATTGTCTAACTCATGCTTAATTAATTCATCATAATCTAAATTATGGTAAACATTTCCAATGTTGGATAACCCTATATCTTCTAATTCAGTCAATTTCATAACTTACCTTGTGGTACTTTTATTTATATGAGTGAAATTATACTACTAATAAACCTAAATTAAAAGTAAAAAGAGACTTTTTTATAAAAATTTTACATTCAAATGAACTTTAAGGAACTTTTGTTAAAATTGCACTCTTCATACAATTTATGTGCTCGATTAACTCAGCGGTAGAGTGTTTCCATGACATGGAAGTGGTCACTGGTTCAAATCCAGTATTGAGCACCATTACAAAATAATAAAAATAATTTAAGCTTATGCTAATCACTATTTAAGTACAATTTCAGTTATTAAAATTATTAATTTAGGAATATTATGCAAGCAGACAATAAAAAATTAACAAATTCAGTAACAACTTTTATAAAAAATGCATGTCAAAATACAAAAGATGATATCATCGAAGCAAGAAAAAGTGCAGATATATTTGCAAAAGATTTTGTTGCACCTTTAAAAACAAATACCGCATTTGATACTTTAGTAGAAAAAGGTGCTTCTCTTATGGGGCAAATGACAGCAGGTGTGGTAACACTTCTTATGTGCCCTATGAAAATAGTAGCAAAAGAGTTAGAGGTAAAATAATTATGGAAGAAAAAAGTTTTGTAGATATGTTTAAAGAGGGTCTTAAAAAAGATGCAAAAAACAGAGTAAAAGATTCTGTTGTTAAAGATTCTCATGCGAGTGATGACTCACACATTTTTGATAGAATGGCAGATGTTATGTATGGCATGACGACAAAAATGCCACTCGCAGGGAAATATGTAAAAGTACCACTTGATGAAATAGATGCACTTGAGAAAACAAAATTATTTACAAGTAAGGTTTTTAAACCTATTTTTCCATTTTTTAAAGTAGATAAAAAATATACAAAATTTTTCGTAGATGAAGCACCTAAGAAAAATCAAAAGTAATATTAGATATAATTTCAACTAATAAAATAACAAAGGAATACATTATGAAGAAAATTAACTTAGATACAATTAAAACAAAAATCACAGAGATAAAAGACACAGTAAAACCAGTTGAGAGATTGAAATCTCTTGAAATGTCAGATTTAAAAGAGACTCCATACAGTGGAATGATAGCAAGTGCTTTTTGGATGGCTGGTAAATTACCACTTGCTGGAAAAGTAGCAACAAAAGTATTTGAAAAAAGTGATTTTGAAAGTAAATCAAAAGATTTCGCAAACAAATTTTTTAACCCATTTTATGCAGTAGAGAAACTAAAAACTGTAAAAAACTAATTTTTTAGGAGTCTTTAATTTAGAAGACTCCCTTCTCCACTATAATTCTCCTCTTTCTAGTCATCTTAATACTCTCAAATATACATCTAATTGTTAAAAATGTTTATTGAATATATTTGAATCTCTGTTTTTAAGTGTTATTTGAATGAAACTTTATACATATTTTTGAGGGTGTTTATGCACCCATTTTTTCATTAAGTCTAAAACTACATCCCTAAATAAGGCTTCAAAACCTCAGGAATATCTATACTTCCATCTTCATTTTGGTAATTTTCCATAATCGCTACTAGGGTACGTCCAACAGCTAGAGAACTTCCATTGAGGGTATTTACAAATCTATTTTTCTTCCCATCTTTATAACGGATTTTTGCACGTCGTGCTTGGAACTCTCTTGTGTTACTTATAGAGCTTATTTCACGGTATTGGTTTTGACCTGGGAGCCATACTTCGATGTCTGTTGTGTGTGCTGCTGAGAACCCTAGGTCTCCTGTGCAGAGGTTTACTAAACGGTGCGGGAGCTCAAGAGCTGTTAAAATATCTGAAGCACAGTTGACCATCTGTTCAAACATAATTTCGCTGGTATCTGGTGTTGTTATGGCTACGAGCTCTACCTTGTGAAATTGGTGTTGGCGTATCATTCCACGTGTGTCGCGTCCTGCAGCACCTGCTTCTTTTCTGAAACATGATGTATAGGCTGTCATACGTTTAGGGAGTTCACCAGCTCTTAAAATTTCATCTTGGTAGAGGTTGGTTACGGGGACTTCAGCAGTTGGGATGAGAAAAAGTTCTTGTCCATCCATTTTGTATAAATCTTCTTCAAACTTTGGAAGTTGCCCTGTTCCTTCTAATGCTGTGCGATTGACAAGTGCTGGAACACTTACCTCTTCAAATCCGTGTTCTCGGTTAAAGTCAAGCATGAAGTTTATGAGTGCGCGTTCGAGTCTTGCACCCATTCCAAAACTTACTGAGAAACGACTTGTTGCAAGTTTTACACCGCGTTCAAAATCTATCCAACCATTCTCCTCAGCAAGTTCCCAATGCTCTTTTGGAGTAAAATCAAACTCTTTTGGTGTGAGCACTTTTTTGAGTTCTACATTATCTTCCTCATCTGCTCCATCAGGGACAGAATCATCAGGTAAGTTTGGTACTGCCATAGCGATTTTTTCTAAAGCTTCTTGGTGTTGGCGTTGTATTTCGATAGCTTGGGCTACTTTTATTTTATTTGCATCGACTCTTTCTTTGAGTTCGCTGATATCTTTACCCTCACGTTTGTAAACACCAAACTCTTTACTCATCGTATTTTGTGCGGCTTGGAGTGTTTCAAAGTCTGTTTTTGCTTGTTTAAGTGCTTCAAATTTTGCTTTAAGCTCTTCTAGGAGTGTTGCGCTTACACCTTTACGTGTGAGTTTTGCACTGACACCATTAAAATCTTTTTGGAGTTGTTTTAAATCTATCATTTTTTGCCTTGTTATTTTAGTATATCTTTTGCTATGTTAAATTGGTTCGCAGTCATGAGATGAATTTTTGGGTGAAAACTTTTGAGTTCTTCAAAAAGATTTTTACTCAGCTCAAAGCCTACTTTGTACTCTTCGTCTGCACCCCCATTTTCATGAGCAATTCTGAGTTTTTCTATCCAAATGTCAGGCACATTAATTCCTGGAACATGGGCAGATAAAAACTGTGCCGTGCGGAGCTTTGTGATGGGAAAAATACCAAAAATAAGTTCTGCTTTTTTCTTGTCAGGACAACATGCACGGTTGGCATCCTCTTTCATCTGTAAGAGAAGTTTTGCATTTTCTAAATCATATACAGGTTGTGTGATGATGCCTACAGCTCCATGCTTTATCTTTTTTTGTATCTTTTTTTGGAGTGTTTTTGGATTTTTAGCATAGGAGTTGATGACAGCAAAAGGGCTGATGTGTTCAGGCTCAATTCCTAAAGGTTTCCCTGCATAGTCCATACCTGCATTAAACGCAGAGATGATGTCAAGTAAGAGTGAACTGTCACCTTCAAAAACACCTTTTGTATGGGGTTGGTCACTCATGGTAGCGGGGTCACCAGTCAATGCTAAGATGGCTCGTACATCGACTTCATTTGCACCGAGTAAGTCGGATTGGAGGGCGATTTTATTGCGGTCGCGCATACTCATCGTGGCAATTACAGGTTTATTAAATCGCTCTTGTAACATTTTTGCAGCAAAAAGTGCATTGTACTTGAGTTTGGCGAGTGGATTATCTGTTGTGGAAAATCCATTGACATATTTTTCAAGTTCTAAGTCGGCAATCTTTTCGATGATAGGCGAAAATTTTGCAGAGTGAGATGGGGTTGTTTCTAGGGTAATAAATGTATCATTATTTAGTGTATCTATGAGTTTATCAAACAAATAAAGTCCTCTTTTGCTATAATTGCGACATTATAACAAAAGAGAGAATATTTAATGCTAAAACTAGCTGTATTTGATTTCGATTCCACTTTAATGGATGGAGAAACGATAGATTTTTTTGCCGAGGAGTTAGGGATTGGTGAAAAAGTAGCCTCTATAACAGAAGAGGCGATGAGCGGACGGCTTGATTTTTTTGAGTCTTTACAACAAAGAGTGGCACTTTTAGAGGGACTTGATTTTGCACTTGTTGAAAAAATTAGTCAAAATCTTCCTTATATGAAAGGGGCAAAAGAGACGATAGCCGCACTTAAAGCCAAAGGACTGAAAGTAGTTTGTTTTTCTGGAGGCTTTCGTACAGCAACAGGGTATGCAAAAGAGATACTCGGTTATGATGCTGACTTTTCAAATGTCCTGCATGAAAAAAATGGAAAACTAACAGGGCTTGTCGGTGGGGATATGATGTTTTCACACTCCAAAGGCGATATGCTTGTACGTTTACAGAACATTTTAGGAGTGAATGCTGATGAGACTTTGGTATGTGGGGATGGTGCAAATGACTTGAGTATGTTTGTGCATGCTGGCACACGTGTTGCGTTTTGTGCACGAGAGATTTTAGAAAAAGAGGCAAATGTTATCATTAAAGAGAAAGATTTGACCAAAATACTGGAGAAGATATAAATGTTAAAAAATACAGTGTGGAGACAATACCACAAAGAGAATGATTTTAGAGAGAAGCTCAGTGAGTTTTGTAAAATGGATGTTTTAGAAATCATTGCAGATGATAAAGTGCTCTATGGTGTTCTCAAAGCAAAATTGACGAAAAAAGAGTTAAAACTTTTTGCGATGGATACAGCAGAGATTGCAGATGAGCGCATGAAAGATGAATTTTCTTACGATGATACAGACTTAGAAAAAGCAAAGTTTAAACTCTATAAAAAACTCAAGCAAGATAAAACACGCTTAGAATTTCGTGAGAGTAGCCTACTTTAGAAGGATTTTAAAAGAGACTCTTCGTGATTTTTCTTTCTCTTCTTCTCTCTTTTTAAAACTGTTTTGTGAATAGCTATTCCCACTACCTTTAAGGAGTTGTGTGAGGAGATGCTGTGTTTGAGTGCTAGATGATTGAAAAATAAAACTTAAAGTGTTGTAGGCTCTTGCCATAGAGAGTTTTGCATTTTTAAGATAATTTGTACTAAAATTTGTTCCTTTCCATTCGCTAGAGGTATGTCCATTGATTTCTAAATTTTCTATAATAGCTTGATTGTTTTTTAAAAATGGTATAATTTTTTGAGTAAAACTAAGTAAAAACTTTTTTTGTTTTGGATTGAGTTTTGAGATACCTGCTTGAAAATAGAGTGCTGGGTCGATGAGATTTAGACTTAAATCTTCTTCTATTGTGACTCTCTTTTGTTGTATCTCTTTTGCAAATATTTTTCTTAAAACTGCATAAACAGTTTTGGTATTGAGAGAAATCTGAGCCATACTCGCATCTTTGTTTAATTTTACAAGCCACATGTTTGTCTCTTGAGAATTATCATTAGTATGGACACCAACGACAGCAGCTTGAGAGTTGTGTAAGATAGTGAGAGCATGAAAAACATCATAGTTTTCATCTCCAAAATGTTCTTGCTTTAAAAGAGAAAGATGTGAATCAAAAAGCATCACTAAAGCATCGGTATTGTAGGTATCTTTTACATAACCTACTCCCATAAGGATACCATTTGAGAACTCTTTAATGTCTTCAATCACACTTGGGTATGTTGTAAAAACAGTTTGGTCTGCAAGAACATTTTTGTATAAATCAAATTTTATAAGACGCACTTGCTCTTTTCTCATACTATTGTACTCGCTAAGGGCTATAACAAAGTTATTGTCTCGAAGGCGAATGATTTTATGAGGAGTAATGAGTTTTTCTCCTTCATAATGTTTTAACCACATCTTATCTCCATTTTCACCTATACGCATTAAAGTAACATCAATACTTTTGTTGAAACTTGTCGTATTTAAAACAATGATAGAACCATCTCTTGCCTCAACAGCATCTATTCCTCTATCGTCATGTTCTGTTCCATACTTTTTACTCCAGAGTGTATGTCCATCTTTTGAGAATCGAGTAAGAAAAATATCATTTTTGCCAAGTCCTGTTTGAAACATATCATCAGAGGTATCCCGTGAAGTAACAGATGAGCCAACAGCAAGAACACCACCATCACTTAAAAGTATAAGTTTATTCATCCTATCATAATTTTTTGTACCGAATTTTTTTGAAAATAGAAGTGTTCCTGTGGCATTGAGTTTGAGAAGAAGGAGTGAACCATCCATGGTATAACCCCCTATAAAATAGCCATTTGAAGGAGTTTTTACAAGGGTAATAGCTTCGCTAAAATTGTTTACATGTAAGGTTTTATTGAAAATAATGTTTGCTTTTTTATCAACTTTTAACAAACGCATAAGGGTACCTGTCCCTGCGTTTGCGTCAGCGAGATACTCAAAAGCATTGTGGTAAGTGGTTGTGCTAGTGGTGGATTTGGAGAACTCTTTTGAAAAACCAACAGCACTTATCGAGCGGTCATAATCTTGTGTTACATCAAAAAGTTGTGCATTAAAGTCTTTGTGAATGATGAGTGAGAAATCTTTTGTTTGGGAAAAAAGAAGTGAATGGACTAAAAAGAGAAGTAAATATTTCATAGGGCTACTTTTTACTATTAGATATAGCAAAAAATATTCCTAAATTCAAAAAGTACTTACTCTACAGTAACACTTTTTGCTAAGTTTCTTGGCATATCGACATCATTTCCAAGTCGTACAGAGATTTCAAGAGATAAAAGTTGCACAACAACCATCATTTCAAAAAATTCTAACATATAATCCTCATACTCTCGTGTCGCAATATAATCATCTGCCTTGTCAAATACGAGTGGACTGATAGCACAAATAGTCGCATCCCTAGCACTTAACTCTTCAACATTACTTTTACTTTTTTCATATAAAAGGTGTTGTGGAAGGAGGGCAATAGTTGTAAGACCAGGGTCAGCAAGTGCGATAGGTCCATGTTTCATCTCTCCACTTGGATACCCTTCGGCATGAAGGTAGGAAATCTCTTTGAGCTTTAAAGCTCCCTCAAGTGCTAAAGGAAAGAAAACATCACGACCTATAAAGAAGAAACCATGCCCATGGAGGTAGCGTTTAGAGAGACGACGGATTTTCTCATGCATATCATCACTGACTTGCACACTTGCAGGAATTTCGCGTAGGAGTTTGATTTGTCTTGAGAGTTCTTCTTGAGGAAGCGTGTCTTTGCATTTGGCAAGATAAAGACTGAGCATCCAAAAAACAGTCACTTGTGTTGCAAAGGCTTTTGTAGATGCGACTCCTTTTTCAACACCCGCACGTGTTAAGATACTTGCATCTGCTAAACGCACCATAGAAGAGTTATCAACATTACAGATAACAAGAGTTTTAAGTCCTGCTTTTTTTGCCATTTTGAGAGTTTCAAGGGTATCTGCTGTTTCTCCACTTTGTGAGATGACTACAAAAAGTGTATCGTTTGTTAAAATAGGGTCACGGTAACGAAGCTCTGAGGCAACTTCTACAGAAGTTTTGATATGTGCATGGCGCTCAAACATATAAGAGGCTGTTAATGCAGAGTGGTAAGATGTACCACAAGCACAGAGCTTAATCTCATGAATATCTTTGAAAAGATTTGCATCAAGTTCATCAAAAACGACACTATTATCATGAAGTCTTCCTAAAAGTGTATCTGCAATAACGGTGCTTTGCTCGTAAATCTCTTTTTCCATAAAAAATCTATAGCCATCTTTTTGTGCGGAGAGTTTGTTAGTAGAGAGTTTTTGAAAAACTGGCTCTTTTTTTGTTCCGGTGATATCAAATATTGCGAGTTCATCACTTGTAACATAGCCATAATCGCCATCTTCAAAGTAGTTTACATCGCTACATTGACCAATGAGAGGTGTGTCAGAAGAGGCAAAGTACTTTTCATTTTCTCCATTAATTCCAACAAGCATAGGAGAACCTTGTTTTGCAAAAAAGATAGTTTTGTCTTCACTCTTAGTAACGAGTAAAATAGCATATGCACCTTCGAGTTCACTGACTGTTTTTGTAAATGCTTTAAAGGCAGAAGAAGCTGTTTTGAGATTTTTTTCAAACTGGTGGACGATGACTTCCGTATCTGTTTGACTTAAAAAAGTGACTCCCTCCGCAACTAACTCTTTTTTTAATTCGGCATAGTTCTCAATAATCCCATTATGAACAACATAAGAGCTTTCCCCTAAATGTGGATGTGCATTGAGTTCTGTTGGTTTTCCATGAGTTGCCCAACGGGTATGCCCAATTCCTGCTGCAAAAGAGTCTGTAACAAACTCTTTTGTTTTCTCTTCTAAGTTTACTAATTTTCCAATTGCCTTATAGCTTTGAAAATCATTGTTTTGTAAAACAGCGATTCCAGCAGAGTCATACCCACGGTACTCTAACTCTTTTAACCCTGACAAAAGTATGCCTTTAGTATCTTTTTCCCCTAGATAGCCAACGATTCCGCACATATTTACTTTCCTTTTTCTAATAACTTAAAAATTTTGTCCCTATTATCACATAGTTTATTTTGTTTTTCTATTAAGAAGCTATCTTTTACCTTATATTTACTCGAATGTATCTTTGCGGTAACAATATTTATGTTTAATGCTTCAAAAATGTTCATAATGTAGGCAAGCAAGCCTTTTTGATTTTGCGTATGCACACTTATTTCGGCATGTGTTTTAGAGTATTCACAATCAAGTGCTATCTCCTCTTTTGCGATGTCAATATTATGTATATGTACTTCTCGGCTCATGTCAAAAGAATTGTCTATAATATCTTGTATTTCTACAAGTTCGTTGCCTGTGACATTCTTTATAAAATCTATACGAAAGTATTTGACATTGTCAAAGAGGGTGAAAATTTCCATATTGACAACATTTAAATTTGCAAGTGCCGAGAGTAAATACCCAATGTTGAGTGGAATTTTTCTATAAATTTCTATGGTGAGGTTTGCTCTGTTTTTAATTCTAAAATCATATGTTTGAATCTCTTTAGCAATTTTATAAATTTCTAAAATATCATCAACGGAGTGTTTAAAAAAGAAGAGGTTTGATTCTATTGTCAGAATTTTTTTCTGCTTGAGGCGAGAGAGTGCTTTAAAATCGGAATTTTTCTTGATTCTGTTTTCAACGATGAGTCGTTTTTTTGCATCGGTGATACGGTCTGCATTTTCAGCAATCTCTAAAGCATTAATGTACAAATCATATAAAAGTTGCGAGTTAAAGGAGTTAAAAGTATCGCCACCGACTCCATTAATATCTGCATATGTTAAGATATATAAAAGGTTGAGATTCTTGGTATCTTGGATTTTAGACATAAAACTATAAAGTCTTTTTTCATTGTGAATATTCTCTTTAAATGCAACATTACTCATGAGTATATGGTGCTTTACTAAGATGACAGCTCTCTCAATTAACTCTTGTGAGAGTCCAAGTTTTTGTAAAAATGGGGTAATTAAACGCGCTCCCACTTCGCTATGGTCTTGTACTCTTCCTTTGCCTGTATCATGAAAAAGGGTGGCAATTTTTAAAATCAGTTTTTCATCTTCTGTAAGGCTATTATGAAGAGTTGCAATAAAATCTTCTTGAATATTTTCAAGGGCTTGTATACACTTGATAGAGTGGATATCTACAGGATAGTGATGGTAACCATCAAACTGGGGTAGATGCATAACTTTTCTAAAATTTGCAAAAAGATGGTGTAAAACACCCGCATCGTAAAAGAGTTTTAAATAAGAATAAAGATATTTTTTTGATAAAAGTTGTTTTAAAAGTTGATATGTATTCTCTTGTAAAGGATGTGTAATTTGTGTATAAGTAAATTGATTTAAAAAACCTGCATCGTATTGGTAGACTTTATCTTCACGGCTTACAAGAATTTTTAAAAGAGTGTTGATGTCTAAAATTTTGAGATTATACGAAGCATAGAGTCTGTTGTCGAGTTCATAAATACCTTTGCGAATTTGATGGTGTCTAAATTTGCTCACATACGTCATATCGGCAATGTAGGGTCTTACCATCTTTTTTACAAAGATTTTTGTAAAGTTACTGATACGCCATTGTGCTTCTAAAACCTTACTTACCATTTTTTGTTGGTGTTTAAAGCCTAGCATTGCGGAGACTTCAGGAACATACTCTAAAAGGAGTCTGTCTTCTTGTTTGTTTCTGATGAGGTGCAATGCACTTCTCACTCTATAGAGTAACTCTAATGCAATACGATACTCTTTATACTCTGATTCTGAAAAAAGTGAATCTGCGAGTTCATGAAGGGAAGTGACACCATAAATAGTATGTGCAATCCAAAAAAGAAGATGTGAGTCTCGAAGCCCTCCAATACTCTCTTTGATGTTTGGCTCCATAGAGAGTGGGTACTTTTTACGTCGGACTTGTGCTTCTTGAATTTTTGCTAAGATAAACTCTTTTTGCTCATAGAGTCGTACTTTGTTGAATTCTCTGCCTGCATTATTCCATGTAAAGGTAGATCCTACAATAAAACGATTTTCTAAAAGGGCTGTTTTTATAGTTAAATCTTCTAAAGAAGCTTGAAATAAATCATTGACAGGGTGGACACGGTGCCCGAGTTTGAGTCCTGAATCAAGAGCGAGATAGAAGAGCTTTTCTATAATAAGCTCTGTTTGATACCCCTCAACCTCTTCATAAACGATTAAAAGGTCTATATCGCTATGAACGGCGAGTTGTTCGCGTCCATAACTTCCAAGTGCAATGACAGCAATGGGAATGGAGTTACGCATTGGCAAATAATCACCAAAAATTCGTCTCAAAACTATTTTATACATTAAAGAGATGATAGAATCAAGTTTTTTTGTATGTTTGACTAAAAAATCTTTTCCTTGTGAACTTTTAAAGAGTTC
>Ga0256829_1001698_pt1 | contig 17609 bp, 15 predicted proteins | sample 131447metaG_FD_185979 | JGI IMG/M metagenome (GOLD analysis project Ga0256829, IMG submission 185979) | Hydrothermal vent microbial communities from Lau Basin, Pacific Ocean - 131-447 | ecosystem: Environmental > Aquatic > Marine > Hydrothermal vents | place: Pacific Ocean: Lau Basin | collected...
CCGATAAAGCCAAGTCTCGCCACGTCTTCTGTCGCAACGAGCGGCAATTCGATCGGGTCTTTGCCTTCGATCGTCACCACCAGGGTGGCAATCTCATCGCCTGCTGAGACCGGCGCCTGGATCAAGCTGTCATAGACGATTTCGGATTTGCCTTTTGCGAACGCACGCCGGTGTGCGGTGACGCTCATCGGGCTGGCAAGCTTCACCCCCACACTGCGAGCTTCACCCATCCAGACGTCAAGCTCTGCCAGGCGCTTATCGTCAGCCTCAATCGTGCGGGTTTCGAACGCACTAAACGCCATTCGCATCAGTCGTTCAGCTTCTTGGGCACGCGCCTGTTTGCTGGGCAGTCCGTTGATCACAATCGTCCGTCGCACACCGTCACGAATGGCTGACGCTGTAAGTCCGTATCCTGCGATGTCCAAGTGTCCGGTTTTTAGGCCGTCAGCCCCTTCCATCGTGCCAAGCAAAGGGTTGCGATTGGCCTGCGTGTAGGCGCCCCAAGTGTATTCGGGCTGGCTGTACCACGCATAATACTCTGGATAGTCGTCAATGATCAGCTTTGCGAGCCGCGCCAGGTCGGCCGCTGACACGACATGCCCGTCCCCTTCGAGGCCAGTTGTGTTGACGAAGTTTGCACTGGTTAGGCCGAGTTCTTGCGCGCGCTCCGTCATTTGGCGGGCAAACGCTTCTTCAGATCCGGCAATCCCTTCGGCCAGCACGATGCAAGCGTCATTGCCCGACATGACGATCATGCCCTGCAGCAATTCCCGCACAGTCGGGCGTTCTTTCGGCCGCAGACCCATGGTCGAGGTGCCGGATGGAAAGCCGCCGCGTCGCCAGGCATCATCACTGACCGTCATTTGCGTGTCCAAGGTGATCTCGCCATCATTGATGAGGTCAAACACAAAGTACGCCGTCATCATTTTGGTCATCGAGGCAGGTACCATCGGCACTTCCCCGTCTTTGGACCACAGGATCTCACCCGTATCATGATCAAGGATGACCGCATACTCGGCATCCGTTTCAAGAATTTGCGCCTGCGCCCAGGCTGGCAAAACCGCCAATAGAATGATCAGAGCTGCGCTGCGCAATACTTGCATAATCGGAGTCCTTTCGAGCAAAAATTTAGCCCTTTTTCCTGCCGAGGAAAAAGGGCCAGTTCGTGACGAAGGTCAATCTTTGTTGCGGTAATGCGCTCAGCGGCGAGTCAGGAACCCATCGGCAATTCCGGCCCGCGCCAAAGCCGCCCGCTGAACCTCTGCGGCGTCCATGGTCGCAAATGGTCCAATCAGGACGCGGAAATAGTCTCCACCATTCACGCGCGCCTCTTCGATCTTCACATCCATGGTGCGATCGAAGGCGAATGTGAGCTGCTGAGCATTCGCAATATCAGCAAACGCCCCCGCTTGAATGAAGAATCCACCTGTCGGGGCTGGAAGCGTCTCGCTTGGCAATGAGGCGTCCACAACTGGTGGGGTTTGAACAGACGGCAATGGATAAGATGGCTGCGCCACCTCAACCGGCGGCATTACGTCGTCCTGTACCGCTTTCGACGCATAATTATTGGTTTGCACCGGAGCTGGCCCAAGATAGTTCAGCTTCACGCGCGCTGAGCTGCCTTTGGTCAAACCCAGCACACTTCCCGCACGCGGCGACAATTCCATAATCCGCTTTCCGTCAAACGGTCCGCGATCATTCACACGTACGACAATCTCACGGCCATTATCTTCGTTCACAACCTGAACGAGGCTCGGTAGGGGCAAGCTTGGATGCGCTGCCGTCATCGCGGTTTCGTCAAATATCTCGCCATTGGCGGTTGGTTTGCCGTTAAAGCCATCGGCATAAACGCTCGCGAGGCCAGTTTCTTGCGTGATCGCGGCGTCGCGATTGGCGCGCACACGGCTCAATGTCAGCGGTTTACCGGTGCTGGTCGCCGCCTGGGTTTGCAAAGACGCGATTCGAATCGGCTTCATTGGCGCTTTCACAACATCCGCCGCGACGTTTGCGGCTGACACACCGCCTGCAAGTACCGAAACTGGATTTGGCTTCGGCACGACAGATGGAACCGCTGACGCCGTCGAAACCGCCGACTCAACCGGCGAAAATGTGATCGGCGAATCAAAAGCTGGCTTGGACGCGCCAAAACTCTGCCCTGTGACGGGCGCCTGTGCCGGTGTCAGTTGAGCGGCAGGGTTTTGAGCCGCAAAGAAATTGTCTTGCTGATTCGGATAACGAAATTCGACGCGCTGCTGGCTGTTCACAGCGACAGAACGCGGCGCGGCCTGCGACTGCACCATTTGAACTGGGGGCGATGACGACCCCGCCTGCGCATAACGAATCGGCGCGCCATTTCGATCGGCGTTCGCGTTTCCAGCAGCAGCAATGGCGAAGATACTCGCGCCTAGCAGTGCATAACAAACAGAATTGGAGACTGACGTCTTCATCTCTTACCTCTTTCTGCGGTCCCTACCCCTATTCTCGGGGCGCGGGCAGAGCATTCAGCTCTTTCTCGATGATGTCACGTTTACCATAGCAAGCTGCATGTACGGTGAATGGGAACAAAAACTTGCACGCATCGTCAGAAAGATCTGATTAACCATAAACCGACGAAATGCAGGCAATTTCATGACAGGTCTTGCATTCTTTCGCGGACTGTAGAAAAGGAACCATCCTGCTGCGGAGGAGTGGCAGAGTGGTTGAATGCGGCGGTCTTGAAAACCGTTGAGCGTGCGAGCGTTCCGGGGGTTCGAATCCCTCCTCCTCCGCCATTCTTATTATTTTTCACAATAATTACAAACCCTTACGGGCGTCTAGGCGGATCTTCTGCTACACCCCCTCGCCTACCCCCTCATATTTACGTGAATTCAAACGGAACGAAGCAGAACCTAATAAATCTAAGGCTGATGGTTTTCGTAGACTGTAGCATGCCGCCGATCAGCAGATCGCGCACGAAACGCTGCGAATCAATTACCCACCGATATTCGCGAGATTACTGGTGGATTATCAGGCGAACTCGCGAATAAAGCTGGGATGGCTGATCCTAGCGCGATCCTCTCTTTATTTAGCTCTCCAGACGAAAGCTAACCCTGCTCCATGCAGCGTATCTGAAAGAGCGCTTTGCTAAGGCCTGATCAAATGCAAGAAGCGATCGGTATTCACTCAACCGCAGACAACACTTCTTGCTCTAAAGAGAGCGTAAAAAAAGCCAGGCCCAGGCTGATTTATACTTCCAATTGAGACAGATTCAGGCGAGATCTTGCTCGTTTAGTCTATAGGCAATGATCGTTTTGCACCTCTCTGATCTTCCAAATCCCACCAAATGGCCAGGCGCAAATGCACGCCTTCTAGGCGCAGGCGGTGGATTGCCGATATCGCCATTGCAAAGGCTCAGCCTATTTGACGATACCGAGTTTGAAAGATTTACGCTTGAATGGGCGCACGGATATGTAAAGCGCATGACCGACGCGGTTGAGGTTCAATGGCGCGGTGGGTCAGGAGATAAAGGCCGCGATGTTGTGCTTTGGCTCGACCCTTCCGAAGTCACGCCCCGCCGTAGTCGCATCTATCAATGCAAGCATTACAGCTCCCGACTTGGTGTAAGCTCCGGCATCCTGGAGATTGGCAAGGTCCTCTACTATACTTGGCGCGGCGATTATCCGGTGCCCGAAGAGTACCAGTTCGTGACCCATCTCGGCGTCTCCAGTGACTTTCAAGATCTGTTGGACGTGCCTTCCAAGCTTAAGCAACACGTCGAAAACCAATGGGACAGCAAATGCAAAACGGCGATCACTTCAAAGGAGAGTGTTCCCTTGGAGGGCGCGCTAAAAAGTCATTTCGACGCTTTTGATTTTTCCATATTCAAAGCGAAACAGCCGCTCGAATTGATCGATGAACATGCGCAAACCAAGTACCATCAATTTGTCTTCGGCCCACCTCTGATTGACCGGCCAGACCCACCGCAGCCGCCCTCAACGATCACAGCTACGGAAACGGTTTATGTGCGAGAATTACTCAAAGCCATCTCTGTTGAAGCGGGTTGCGAGATCTCCTCAGAAGAAGACCTTGCACTTGGCACACCAATGGAGCGCCTCTTCTCGCGGTCGCGATTAAGTTTCTATAGTGCCGAGGGACTAAAAGAACTATCACGCGATCATATGGCAGATGCCGCATATTTTACGAGCCTGCTCGATGAGTTCGAACAAGGCCTCTATCATTGCTATACGGACCCCGCATTCCACGCGGTTCAACGATTGCGCGAAACCATCAAAGGCGCCCAATCCTTGCAGCTTGGCGGACATGTTCTGTCCGCCTACGTGAATTCGGCAGACCGAGAAGGAATGTGCCATCAGCTGAGCAATTCGCGTGAGGTGAAATGGTGTGAATAGTCAGTTGGACAAATCTGCTGAGCCTCCTGTGCCGCGCCTGTTTAATTCAGACGTTGAAACGGGTTTGCGCATCGCATTCTTGCTAGATGCTGGCGATCGCGGACTCGTCGATCTCGAGCGATTGGTCTCGTATGACTATCTTCTTGTGCATTCCGGTGACGTAGAATCGGGACCGCCCAGTCTTCATCCGGCGGTACCATTTCGCGGGTCAGAATGGCTTGTTAAGCGCGGGCGGATACAGAACGGGATGGACCTGTTGATTGCGCGTGAGCTTGCCGACAAAGTCTTTTCCGATGGGATCTTTTATCGCGCGAGCGCTTTAACGACGCGGTTTCTTCACTTGCTAAAATCGGGCTATTCGAGCGCGCTTCGTTCGCGGGCCGATTGGGTCATATCCACGTTTGGCAAATATTCCGACCGTGAGCTGGCTAATTACATGACTGAACGTGTCGGCCGATGGGGCGCAGAATTCGATGGACTGTCAGTGATCCAGGAAGTCGAGTTCTGATGGTGTATCTTCGAGAAATCCGGCTTACGGGCGGTGATCAGGATGATGCCTGCATCAACTTCGGTTCGGGCGCGAATGTTGTTTCGGGTGCCTCCGACACCGGTAAAAGCTTTCTGATTGACTGCATTGATTTCGTGTTTGGGGCAGATGAATGGCGTCGCTTGATCGATGAAGCAAAACCTTATCTGCAGGTCTTGATTGAGCTCGAAAATGAGGATGGCGACCGCTTGACGCTCAAGCGTGCGGTCTCAGGTGGCGATATTCTTGTATATCCTGCCCCTATTCGAACGCATTCAGAGGCGCAGCATCGTGTCGCAATTCCGAAACGAAGTGGCCGACAAGTCGCCTATGATATCTCACAAGCGTTTTTTGAGTTTTGCGGGATCGGAACAGAAATACGGCTTCGAAAAAACGCGGGCGGTAAAACACAGAGGCTGAGCGTGCGCACGCTCCTACCGGCATTTATCGTCGGCGAGACGAGCATTATCGCCGAAAAGTCACCGCTCTATGGCGACAGCGGGTTTTCCAATACAGTGAGCCAGAGAATGCTCTCATATCTGCTCACAGGAACCGATGACGAGGACATCGAGCCACAAGATGACGCCGGCATTGATCGCAATCAAATTGAAGCCCAGCTAGAACTTGCAAAACGGCTTCATGCTGAGAGCGCCGAAAAGGTGGATCGGCAAAAAGACCTCGCGCCTGGCCTTGAGAAATCGATCGATAATGTCGAGCAATCTATTCAGGAATTGACGAGCCGGATCGACCTTTCAAAAGCCGAGCGGCGCTCGCTGCAATCAGAGCGATTGGATTTGATTTCATCGATCAATAAACGTCAAACACAAGCGTCGGCATTGTCGGAATTGCTGGTGAGATACGATCTATTGAATGAGCGATATGAAAGCGATTTGAAGCGTTTAGACTTCATTTCTGAAGGGACCTATTATCTAAGCGCGCTACAGCATGCGATCTGTCCTTACTGTGGTCAGGAGATCAAAGACGAGCCACATGAGCACGGCTCGAGCAAAGCGGAGATTCCTGAAGAAGCCTATGAAGCTGCCATTAAGGAGGCGGCGAAGATTAAAGGGCTCCAGACCGACCTTTCTGCCGCAATTGAGGACTTAACCGGGCGCATTGAAGAATTGGAATCGACGCTCGATACCGAACGCACGCGTTTGTCTTCGATTGATGATCAAATTGACCGCGTATTCATACCGGAGCAAAGCCAATCGCGTGATCAAATGCGTCTCTTAGTCGATCGCCGTCTGACCTATAACTCGCTGCAAGATGATATAGATCGACGCGATGAGCTCGCGGATTTGTGCGAGACTTTGCAGAAAACACTCGATGACGCGCCCAAAGGCAGTCAACGCCATTGGAAGGCGATTGATGAAGTCGCGCTAGATGGGTTCTGCAACACGATTTCGACGCTCCTAAAATCCTGGTCTTGGCCCGGAGATTCCCACGTCACTTTCGATGCAAAAAAATACGACATCTTTGTTGATGGCAAATCACGTCAATCCCATGGCAAGGGGGTTCGATCGGTTTTGCATGCAGCGTTCACAATCGGGCTTCTGCAATACTGCCATGAAAACGATTTGCCTCATCCAGGTTTTGTCGTCATCGACTCGCCTTTGACGACTTACAAGCAAGGCGAAAAGCGGAGCCAAGGAGACGAGGTGGACGCCACCGTTGAGGCTTCATTTTGGCGAAGCCTGCGACAGATACCGTCTGAGGTTCAGATCATTGTGCTGGAGAATAAGGAACCACCGACTGATGTATCGGAGGGTTTGAATTATCACCTTTTTGCTGGCGCTGAAGGCGAGCCTGGTGAACGCTACGGGTTCTTCTAGGTGTTTCCGGCGCGCCGCGCGTCATGGATCATTGATCACTATTGATCGTGGTATCCAGCGTTCCGATCGCGGTCAGGATGTCATCAATGCTGGGGGGCCGTGTTGAAGATCATATCCTGCATTTTGGCATGCGCCTATAGTATTGGCTTGATATACGGCGGCGCCAATCTGGCGATTTTATCCAACTTACCGACAGGAGCTGGCCTCTTATCATCCGCAGCATTGCTCGTCGGTGTATTAAAAGCGGCGAGAGATATCGCGATCGCAACGCGCGCCGTGGAGAACGAATGTATTGGGGTTCCTTACGGCATAACCGACCAAATGACTGTCGCTGTTGCGCGCGCCGGTCAATGCGCCGCATCATTAGATGAATTGTCCTCAGCGTAATCAATTTCTGGAAGTGCCGCGATCCAGTCATCGACCTCTTGCTCTTTCCAACGTGTAGCATGAGGGCTCAAAGCGATTGGTTTGGGAAAGTCGCCCGCACGAACCCTACGCCATAGCGTCGTTCTGCTTTTGTAACCTGTCTTCTGCAGGACCTCTTTTACTGTGATCAGTTTTGTTACTTCACTCATGGTTCATCTCCGTTCTGGATGGCGCAAACCTGACCTATGATGTTCAAACAGTCGCGGTAATCCGGAGGTAAATCGGAGGTAACTTGGCCACAAGTCGGGGTAAACCGCTGTTTTAAAGCGATTTAGGGTCAATCTCTTCGAGAAGCCTAGTCAGCGGCGAGTAACGCCCCTGATCGATCTGTCGCACCTGTTCTTTACTTACACCTACGAGCTCAGCCACATATGAACGGCGCAGTTCGGCTTTTGGAAGCGAGCGGCATTCTCGCGACCTCAATCCATCTGCAATCTCAAACCATCGGTCTGCACGTTCGATCTCAGCATCCCCACCATCGATGCGTTCTAAACACGCTGTGCGAATTAGCATTGCTGCTTTGTCGCTCGCGTTAGACACCAGCCATTGTATCGTGACTTGATTGAGTGCCCTCAATGCTGCGAGCCCATCTAGATCCAAACTCTGCTGAATCATTGCAGGCTTCGCGTCCTCTGGAACCGGCTCTGAACGAATAGAACGCCTAGGAGTGGGCAGAAGACCAATCGTTTCCCCGATGGCCGCTTCGACTCTGTCTTCAGTATCGCACCCTGTCATCCCATGGCGACATTCGGCTCCCGTCGACACTTTCACTCTGGTCATTATGCAAACCGCAGTCGCCAAGCATGCAATATAGAGCAACAATATCCAATCGGTTCTGGACCCAAGCGCGTAGTCGTATCCGAATGCGCCTGCCAAAATGAGCAACGTTGAGGACAAAAATATCGAGCCGCTAGAAAACAGGCGTCCGCTGATTTCCAATTTCATAGAATTGCTCCCAATGCGATAAGCGCGATTAGGTTGAAGGTAGCATGCGCGGCCAGAGCGAGTGCAAACACGATCCATGCATTTTGACCAAGTTTCTGACGATATGCAGTCCAAAACGTCAGCGCGATATGCAGGCACGTTCCGCTTAAGATTGCAAAGGCTAATAAGGATGCGGAAAGCGCGCCGCCAATTTCCGCTTTAGCCAACGGATACAAAGATGCGTCGTAGAGTATCTCCCCGACAACAAACACGGCGCCAAGTGAGAAGACAACGTTCCGCCGCGATCCTCGATCTCCCAAATAGAACAGATAGCTCGATCTTATGGCCTCCTCGCAGAAAGCAGGAACAAGGGCGTGGGCAAAAAGCAGACCCGGCATCAACGGTTTTCCAAATCCGCGAACTGCAGTTTCACAATGCCGCACAAACCCCAAATGATGGAAGCTGGAAGCGCAACGATCATTGCCGGTAGAGAGACGATAAAAGACAGCGCGCTTGTCAAAGGCGTCATCCATTTCGGCACGCGATCTGCCAGCTTCCCACTTGTAAGAAAGTCTCGATCAGATGGAATGACATGGAAAACGCTGAAGACGATGAACGCGGGCAATACATAGTCACTTGTTGCTTTCCATGCCCACCAAGACAGACCTAGCAGCGCCAGAACAATTAGTCCCTGCATTATAGAGACTAAAAACAAGTCGCGAATCTTTGGGGTGACCGGGCTACTCCGGAATTCTAACCCATAAATCTTCAATACTGCGTTGGACCCAAGGTCGCTTAGCATTCTATCGAAATGATCTTTCAGCCATTGCCCGCCATAGACATGGCGCAGCGGCCATCTGGCGACATAGGTGGTTACCATTCTAACAGTCGAAAGTGGCCGCAATGGCTGAGCAAACTGATTATCCATCTCTACCTCCTGGCTGAGTTGCACGCATCAACATGACCCGCGCGACGTAGTTTTGAGTTTCAGGGAAATTGGGAACACACCGGCATTTATCGACGGCTGGTTCGCCCGCATTATATGCCGCTAGCGCCAGGCGTTCATCGCCGTCATATTTCGTGAGCAATACGCTTAGATGACGGGCTGAGCAGTCGATATTCTCCACTCTGTGGAACCGATTTTCCACACCGCACCAATTGGCAACAACGGGCATGAGTTGCCCCAAACCTATCGCGCCATCCTCAGATACTGCGCCTGGATCATATGCGCTCTCTTGAGCGACAAGCGCGCGCAGAAGGTCATGATCCACACCATAGCGGTCCGCAGCCGTTTGGATCAGCGTTAAGACTGACGGCAATCGAGTACTTACCTCCGACTTTGAGAGATCAGAAGTATCGAGACGCGACAGATCTACGGGCGCGAATGAGCTCTCTACCCACCAAGGACGTTCTGCTGACGCAGGTGTTGGAAGCTGGAGCAGCACAAGAAAAATAAACAGCACTCTCATACTCAGTCTCCTATCTCGCGTTCCGGAGATAGACCTGGTCGGAGCTCGTCCTCTAGATCGATGGTCTTATCGCGGTCCAAATCAGTTGGCGCGGTTTCTGACATCGCGAAGTCATCTGTTTTATCGGCCTCGAGAGACTTCTCCGGCGCCTCTTGAGCAAGTAAACGCGCCGCCTCCATTTCATTGCGCGACCGATCGATGAAATGCTCAACATCTAAGTGGTCCATGGCGGTATGAGCGCTCATTTCAATACCCGGATTATGCGCCACCGCTTCTATTGCGCGCTCCAAGCTGTCGGTGATGATGCTAAGCGCTTCGCGGGCCCGAGACCCAATCACATATAGATTGGCGAATGAGGTCATAATCGACTGACTGTGAAAACCAGCCAACACGCGCAGCGCACTCAATCCTTGCGCAGCATATACCGTTCGCGAATAGTCATGATCGATCATCATTGATGTCGTTGAACCATTTTGAAGTTCGACGGTCCGCTTTCCTTGGGCGCCATCAACGGAGTCTGCTTCAACGGATCCTGTTACACGAAGACCGCGGCCATCTTGTTGTTCAATGATAAGGTCGGTCATTCCATCTGCGAGATTCCGCGGATCACCGGGCAGGATCCGAATACGATCCCCAACTGCAAATGCTAGTTTGGTTTCCCTGAACACTTCAAATCGCGGCAGCTTGTTCTCACCGTCCGTGAGCTGGAACATATGCACGCCCCCGGATAGGTCCATTACCTCAATAGCGTTCTGGTCGTGGTCGGCGCGGATCACAGAATACCTGAAGCCGGGTCGGGCTCCGAGACGTTTTACCTGTTGAGAGAATACGAGGACATCACCCTTGTCATAATTTGAAGCGCGGTCTTTTTCAGTGACCCCTAAAGGCTTTGGACGAAGGACAGTGCGTTCAACGTCTTCACCCGTTATGCGGCCTTCCTGTTTTAAGGTCTCGCGCACCTCGTCATGAAACAGGCCACGCAATTGATGGGTCGGAAAGACCACGAGGGTTTGGTCTCTCTGCTCAGGGTCTAAAGCTCTCCACTCATTGGCGACGGTTGAGGCGATGTCCTGCAGCTGCTCCAAACGCCCCTCGCGGTCTCTCGCTTTTTCAAGACCTAGATCCGTGAAGGCATCAATGCGCGACCAAGTGCTCACTGCATTACTCAGTCTCGTTCGAACGTCTCTCGCTCCCGCGATCGGCCGATAGCCGTCCTTTTCGTTTGCATCTTTCGCGATACCAACCAGCTGCTCGATGGCTGTGCGTAGGTCAGGATTGGTTTGTCGGACGATATCTGAAAGCGTGACCGTGTATTCGCGATTGAGTTTAGAAATGAGGTCAGGGACGTTTCCAGCGGGAATGGCAGGAAGTTGATCGCGGTCTCCTTGAGAAACGAAGCCTCTGACACCCAATTTGTCAGCAATGGCCATCGCCGCTTCCATATTGGCATTACCTGCAAACGACGCCTCGTCGAACAGTATGATCGTATTCTCCCAGACCTGCTTCTCTTCCCCGGTAGGCAAAACATCGTGGTGAAAGAAATTCGTGAACCGCGCCAAGAATGACGCGGTAGTCCGAGCTTCGATGCCTTGAGCGCTGATTTCTTTAGTCGCCGATTTGGTGTTGGCGATGCCATAAAGGCGTACACCGTCTCTGTTCAGTTTCGGATCTGCCAGAATGTTGTTGGCCGCCCGGATAGCCGTTGTTTTACCTGTTCCGGCAAAACCCTGGACTGATACAAATCGATCCTTCGAAGAGACAAGCGCATGAACTAGATCTCTTTGACCGCCGGTCAGCGCATGGGCGCTTCCTTCATATTTTCGGATTGCGTTCTCACCGGCGACAATCGAAAGAACTGGCGCCCCCTGCCCTTTGCCGTCCTGCGCGAACGCATTGATGCGCTGTTCTCGTTCCAGTTCAATGCCGGTTGCGGTGTAAAGTGACTTTCGGTCTCGACCGACGCTCAACACGCCTTCGCGCACAAGATCACGCGCTGCGCTAATAACCTGATCACGACCGACGCCGGGTAGATTGTTTTCTAGGCCGGCGATGATCGTGGGTAAGATGACTTCATGAAGGGTAAAAGCGGCCTGTCGTTCAGAAACCCTCCGTATTTGATATCCAAGTTCATGCCGGGCCGCGAGCCTATCAATTGGGTAGTCCTTAGGAGGCTCAAAGACATCCTTCTCACTCGTGTTGGACCTCAAAGTGGGTGATGGAAGCGAAGCTGAAGACAAGTCTTGGCGACCTTGGAGATGATCGCTCAAAGATGCCCACATCTTCTTCAACAGCGCGCCAGCGCCTTGGGCGATCCGATCTAGAATCGTCTGGGGTTCATCGCGATTATTTTTTGACGCTTCAGGTGAGTTCGAGCGTTGGGCTCTTGCCAGTTGCCGCTCAATGAAGGCGGGTAGTTGACCATCGATATCGGATGCCAGAGCTTTTTTTGCAGGCAACTGATTTTCTGGAATGAGCCCGCGAATCTTATCAGGGCCAAATCCCTTATATTCTGCGATCGCACGCGCTTGATCCAACAATAAATCTGTATCGTCTGATTTAACGTCCCGGGTCGCACGAACCACGGCCACTTCGCCTTGACGGGTTGCGACCCCAAGTCGGTCTATTTCGGCGCGTACTTCGTCTCGCCGTGTAGACAGCGCCTCGGAAACCTCATGAAGCTGCCCTGGCGCGTTTTCGAGCACCGCCATGCCATTATCATCAATCCCGATTTGATAGCCATCGCGACGTGCCGTATGCGCAAACTGAGCGTGCACATACTGTCCGATAAGCTTCGCATGTTTGTAAGCATGCTGAAGATCAACCGCGCGCAGCTTGCCTTCTTTTGTTACGCCAATAGCCGAGGCGACCATATGGACATGGATCGACGGTTCATTGTTTCGGTTCGCATCATGTAAGAACGCACCGCCAATCAGCTTTGCACCGACGACTTCCTGCGTTCGGCCCTTCGTCGTCTGGCGATACGTTGCGAATTGCTCCACATATTCAAAAGCCTTTTGGGCGGCGTTCTGCCAGTGTGTCGAAAGGCGTTTGTCGCCGCCCAGAGTAATCATGATCGAGGCCCATTTCGGAGCCGAGATGGTCATATCCCAACCTTTTCGAACCCCGGAGAGTACCTTCTGAGGGGCTTCGCCCTCACGCATCACTTCTCCATTCATGAGCTGGGTGAATTTTCCAGGATCTATTTCACCGACATACCCAATCTCTTCGGCCCCTTTGCCAACCCATCTGGAAGGCGCCTGCCCCCCGAGATAATAATTGGCTTGGCCGCCATAATAGCGACCAGCATCATCACCTTTGACCTGAACGATGTTGAACATCAGAGCCCCACATCATCTGGATCAAGCGCGATATCTATTTGATCGCGGCGCACACCATCTCGCATGCGCTGCGCTGATAGGGATTCTCGTTCGCGCTCTAACCGAGCATCATGCGCATCACGCCGTCTACGTTCAGCCGCTTCGTCTTCTTCGAGAATGTCAGCAAGGATTTGCTGGTCTCCGGTTAGAACCAATCCGTCGCTGATGGCTCGACCTATTCCACCTTTAGGCTCCGTGTCAGAGCTTTCGTCCTCAGGACTGTTCTGACGGCCCGTGTTCTCAAAAAGGTCAGATTGATCATTGGAAGTGTTGGATCGCTTCTCTCGCCCTCTGAGGCGCTGTAAACGGCGTTTATCTTTAACCTCGTGCGCCAAGATTGCGGCTGAGGCCGGATCAAGCGCGTTAGGTGTCGGATCCGAAGATGGCTCTGCTTCCGCTGTCGCACATTCTGATGTCTTAGCTTTTTCGGCCTTCAACGGCGCATTCGCATCGACTGGGAAGCTGATTGAACCATCTTCCTCAACTTCAAAATCGTCACCAGACGGCGCCGATGGGCCTGCCTCTTGCCTCAACACAAATCCGCGTGCTCGACGTTCACCTTCATATGTCGCCGTTCGGATAGACGCCACTGGAAAGGCTTCTGGATAAGAAAGGAAGCCGTGCAAGTCTTCGAGTTTGAAGATCTGCTCTGGAAGAACGATGTGGGTCAGCTCCGTGCGTGAATGTACCCCAATCGCGTCGCGAACATCGTTTGGACCGTAAGTCATCGATTGCTCCGCGCGAAGTGTCTCAGCCTGACCAATCCAATCAGCGCAATCGCGCGCATTGTGATAGTTACCTGTGCCGTAGATGACCTTGGTGCGACAGAGGCCTGTGATGGCTTGGCTAAGGTCCGCGCCATATCTGTCGCGCACCAAGGCTGGATCTTGAACGCCGAGGACAAACGCGCCGCCATATTGACGCGACTCTTGCAAACCTTCCACGAGCGATGGGATCGCATTCAACGCTGCAAACTCGTCCAGGATAAACCAAATTGTTCGACCTGGTTTGCGCTCGAGAGACAGCAACGATTTGATCGCCGTATCGAACCACAGCGTGATCAAACCGCGCATCGCTTTGATCTGGTCGGACCGCGCAGACAAAAAGAGACAATTGCTTGAGGCTTCATCACCCACCCACTCTCGAACTGAAAATGGGAAATCATTCTTCGACGGGAGGAGTGTCAGAGGCCGGATGGCTGGTGCGAGGACCGCCATGATGTTTCCGCTGGTCTTGCCAAGCTCGGATGAAATCGAACGCGCCGCCATTGTGCCCGCGAAGAAATTATTGAGTTGTCCCTGCTTGGCGGTCAGCAGGAAATCGACGACGGTTCGAGTTTCTGTAACGCCCTTTGCTTTGAACTTGGACAAAGCGGTGGCGAGGACGGAGCGCGCACTATCTGGCCAGAACCGATCCTGACTTTTCTCATTCGGAATGAGCGCGTGCGCCATCGTTTCAAAATCTGTATCGGTGGTCGCTTCAGCGATCATCGACCAAGGTGCGCAGCGAGCATCAAGCGGGTTTAAAATATGATCGCCAGCAGCGTCAGAATAAAACCGCTCAATGAAGGCACCAGTCTTGTCGAAGATGATTGCACGGTCGCCGTTAGCGCGGATTTGCGCCATCAGATCGAAGAGGAATTGGCTCTTACCAGTACCTGTGGTTCCCGCGACCATCACATGACGATTGTGTGCCCCGAGCGGCATCGACACACCGGCCAATCGGTAGGGCTTGTAGTAGGCAAAGAACGGGTCTTTTTTTCGCTTCGCATTAGAGCGACCAACTAGGTGGTTGAGGTCGGATGCGCTCACGACTTCAGCGCCGCGTGTGCGGCGCTCTTTTATGAGATCCTGCCCAAATCTCTTGAACCAAACAAAGAGGATGATCATAGCGAAGATTGAGATCGCACCTGACACCCACGCTGCGTCCACAGCGGCATTGGCAACCGCACGCCACCCGGCACTTACGGATGGATCAGCCAGGCACCACTTCAACTCGATATTGATGCGCGTACCATCCGGTTTGGGGCATGAGAAAATCTGATCTGGGTTAGCGTTCATCGCTTCCAGGATTTTGATATGAGTGAAGCTAAGAAAACTATCGCGCTCAACACTTGTGGTCGTAAACAGCATCCAGCCGATGAAGACGACAAACCCAATTCCGAGCGATACCAAGAGCATGATCTTGATGAGATGGATGGTTTCGCGAACTTGAAGGTTGATCGTTTGGCCGCCACGCACAAACCGATCCATCGGGGTACGCATCCAGTTATTGTTTGAATCGTGGCGCGGAGAATTTCGACTGCTCATTGGCCACCTCCATCGCGCATCCGGATAGCTCTGAGACGGGCGAGATATTCTGCTTCACTCACCCGTTCTGCTTCCACGTCTGACAACATGATCCGAATGAGTTCATCGAGAACGAGAACACGGTCGACCAACAAGTCCAACGCTTGGCGCACCGGACTCGCCTCGATTTTCTCCTCAAGAATACGACGAGCAACCACCGATGGTGAGTTGCCTTGCCGTTCACCTAAAGCAGAGAGTACCTCGAGTGTGCGTGGCGACGCCCGAAAGCTAATTCGGTTATCGACTTTGCGTGTTGCGAACTGCCTATCCATGGATCGCACTCGCATTGTTTTTATTATACTTTTTCAAATTCTGGCAGGTTGTCACAGAGGGGCTGACACCGCACAGAACGCATAACGTATTGATTATTATGAATAAACAGGCCCGAATGGGCACTGTGTCTTGTGCATACCACCAGACACCGCGAAGGCGGTAACCTGTGGTTTCGTGAAAATCCCGACGCCATGGCGGCCGATTTTCGACCTTTATCCACGATCTATGAAGGAAAGATTGCTGGTGCATATTTCTCGGTCCTCTTAGTCAAAGAACCGAATGGGGAAACCTATGGCGTCAGCCTCATAAGCATGCCTGAGAGATTTGATCTGTCAAGCGTACACGAAACTCCAACAGCTTCGAGCAACGTTCGAAACCCTATACTTTTTTGGATACTCGCGCGATGAATTCCCGGTCGCACACACCTAGGACTCGCATCACGGCCGGCCTTCAAAGACGACCTATTTAGGCACTGATTTCGCTAGAACGAATTATCGGACCATCACGCCTTGAAGGTACTTCCGGTAAGCAAATCTGGCTTGATGCTCACTGCCAAAAAGATGGTAGCAATCAGAGACCAGGATACACCATGACCCGACATCTGAAGGGTCAAGCGACGCACGTTTGACGTCGTCCATCGTCAGCTGAAATGGCTCAGAAACATTCATAGTCTGAAACATCTAATGAGTCGGAAAATTTCGCGAGCCCCTGATTTACGGATTAGAATTACTCATCATTATTCGTTATCGTTGGGGTGCAAATAGAGCGCTAAAGTGCATATAATTCGGCTCATTTATCGCTCTTTGTAAAACGTTCGAACGCCTGCGAAAATGTGGTTTAGAGCGCAGAGATCACCGTCAACACAATGGTCAAAATAACGATTTGTGCGAACGTTATATCGCCCTCGGCATTGAGCGATCCGAACCAGGTTTGTATCTCTATTTTCATCGTCTGAGCAGCGTGCCTGAGCCGTCCAAAATCAAAAACACACTCATAGAAATCAACTCGGTGGCGACACGTCATTGGCGCAGAAGGCCAGCGAAACAAAGGCTTGGCGGAGACACTCCACCAAGCCTTTCAACAAGTGTTTTATGTCGGATTCCAGAGGATCACGTAGCGGTCCTTGTGGCCTTTAACCGGGGCCAGATTCGCATAGATTTTCCTTGGTCCAATTTGCGGGTCTGCAAGCGTGATTGAAATATAGTCTCGACCCGAAGCTCTTGCTTTTTTCATCCAACCGCCGCCGATTTCGGTGTTATGCAGAGCTCTGCATAATACCGATTATGCGGAGTAGTATGTTATGCGGAGTCTTGGTCTCAGGGCTCTGATTGTGCAGGTGATTTGAAAAGATTTACTGCGCATAATACCAGCGCTTCCGGTGATGGTTTGAGCTGTAAAATGCCCCCGCGAGATGATCTCGCGAGGGCTATAGGGCTGTCTTATTCAGGGTTCCAGATGATGGCATAGACCTGATCATCATCTTGGCCTGAAGCCTGTCCTAGATTGGCGAAGAGCCGGCGATTGCCGAGTTCTGGCGCGGCCAGGGTGAGACTGATATAGGGGTTGCCCGAGACCTTTCCGGTGCGGCGCCAAGCGGCTCCCAGCTCGGTTTGCTCATCCGTGACGATGCGATAATCGGGCTGGCGATCATCCGTTTTTTCTGAGTTCGGAATGATCTTGATGCCACAGGCGATTGTGAGCGTACGCAAGGTGCCTTTGAAGTGGTCGGTTTTAGGATCATGTGTGACGTATCCGATTGCTGTTGACATAGTGTTTGTCTCCGTTTGTTCGTCAGCGGGGACCATTCCCTGCCGACGATGACCGAAGAGATGGCGGGCGTTTCACCGGAGCACCCGTAGGGCCGCAACGCATGTGGAGGACCCGTGATCAGGGATAATGTGATCCGCGCGGAATGGGCGAAGCCCAGGGGACATTATCCCTGATCACGGGTTACTCCGGCGAAACGGTTGCCATAGGTCCAAATCGTCAAGGCAGGACATGGAACCCCGCAAAAACAACTCGGAGAGAAAGGACTGTCTGCTC
>Ga0256829_1001699_pt1 | contig 17582 bp, 13 predicted proteins | sample 131447metaG_FD_185979 | JGI IMG/M metagenome (GOLD analysis project Ga0256829, IMG submission 185979) | Hydrothermal vent microbial communities from Lau Basin, Pacific Ocean - 131-447 | ecosystem: Environmental > Aquatic > Marine > Hydrothermal vents | place: Pacific Ocean: Lau Basin | collected...
GACGCTTGAAACCGGGGCTTTTGGCCGGGCGGGCGTGCCGTCAGGGGCCTCGACCGGCGCCCATGAGGCAGTGGAACTTCGGGACGGCGATAACGCGCGTTATCTTGGCAAGGGGGTGTTAAAGGCTGTCGCTGCGGTCAATGGTGAAATATATGACGCGCTGACCGGTCTTGATGCCGAGGAACAGATTATTCTCGACAAGGTGATGTGTGATCTCGACGGGACAGAGAATAAATCGCGGCTCGGGGCCAATGCCATCCTCGGGGTCAGCCTTGCGGTGGCCAAGGCTGCTGCCGATGAGGCCGCTCTGCCGCTTTACAGCTATCTTGGTGGACCATCAGCACGGATTTTGCCGGTGCCGCAGATGAATATCATCAATGGTGGTGAACATGCCGACAATCCGATTGATATCCAGGAATTCATGATCATGCCGGTTGCCGCCGCCACCATGCGCGATGCGGTGCGGATGGGGTCGGAAGTTTTTCACAGTCTGAAAAAGAAATTGTCGTCTGCCGGTTTCAGCACCAGTGTCGGTGACGAGGGCGGTTTTGCCCCGGCCCTCGGCGGCACGACAGAGGCGCTTGATTTTATCATGCAGGCAATTGAAGGGGCCGGATATAAACCGGGAGAGGATGTCATGCTGGCGCTCGACCCGGCGGCTTCGGAATTTTATCGTGACGGGAAATATATTCTGGCCGGTGAGGATAAAATCCTTGATAGCGGGGAAATGGCGGCCTATTACGCCGACCTTTGTGCGCGATATCCGATTTTTTCCATCGAGGATGGTCTGGCGGAAGATGACTGGGACGGATGGAAAATTCTAACCGGTCTGATTGGTGACAAGGTGCAGATTGTCGGCGACGATCTGTTCGTCACCAACCCGCTGCGTATTGCACAGGGCATTGAACAGGGGGTGGCCAATTCGGTCCTGATCAAGCTTAACCAGATCGGTACCTTAAGCGAAACATTCGATGCGATTGATATGGCGCACCGGGCCGGATATACCACGGTTATTTCCCACCGGTCCGGCGAAACCGAGGATTCAACCATTGCCGATCTTGTGGTCGCCACCAATGGCGGACAGATCAAGACCGGCTCGCTGCAACGTTCGGAACGGCTGGCCAAATATAACCAGTTGATCCGGATTGAAGAAGCGCTCGGGGATGCCGCCCATTATGCCGGGACCGGCATCCTGCGTGGCTAGAGCCTGCCTTGAAAGATAAATTTCCTGACAGGAGGATAAAACTGCCGCGCAGCATATGGGCGCTGGGTTTCGTCAGCCTGTTTATGGATATTTCCTCTGAAATGATTCATGCCCTGATGCCGGTTTTTCTGGTCACTGTCCTCGGGGCAAGCACGGTGACGGTCGGGGCGATAGAAGGCATTGGCGAGGCCACGGCATCGGTCACAAAATTATTTTCCGGCTGGATCAGTGACCGGCTCGGCAAACATAAAATGCTGACTGTCATTGGCTATGGCCTCAGCACCCTGTCAAAACCGTTATTTGCCCTAGCCCCGGCGGCGTCCTGGATACTCGGGGCGCGTTTTGCCGACCGGGTTGGCAAAGGCATCCGGGGGGCGCCACGTGACAGCCTGATCAGCATGCTCGCCCCGCCGGCCATCCGGGGCGCAGCCTATGGTCTCAGGCAATCGCTTGATACCGTCGGGGCGTTCGTCGGACCCTTGCTTGCGATGCTGCTTATGGCGCTGTTTGCCGGTAATTTCCGGCTGGTATTCTGGGTTGCGGTAATCCCCGGCTTGATCGCCGTGGCGATACTGATGATTGCGGTTAAAGAACCGGAATATCCCCGGCCCGGGAAAGCCCCCGGGGCCACGGCACCGCTTCGCTGGCAGGAATTCCGGGGGCTTGGCGGCCTGTATTGGGGGGTGGTTGCGGTTGGTATATTGCTGACGCTCGCCCGCTTCAGCGAAGCTTTCCTGATTTTACGGGCAAAGGATATGCATTTGCCTTTTGCGCTTATTCCACTGGTGCTGATCCTGATGAATGTGGTTTATGCCGCCTCGGCCTATCCGATAGGGGTATTATCGGACAGGGTGAATAAGGGATATTTGCTGGCCGGTGGTTTTGTCGTGCTTGTTATTGCGGATATTATTCTGGCGCTCGCGCCGAATATCTGGATGGTTATGGCGGGGGTGGCCCTGTGGGGGTTTCATATGGGGATGACCCAGAGCCTGCTGATTACGCTGGTGGCCGATACCGTCCCTGTGGCTTCCTGCGGAACGGCGTTTGGTATATTCCATCTTGTGACAGGGATCACCCTTCTGGTGGCCAGCCTGATTGCCGGGATATTGTGGGATTTACTTGGGCCTTCTGCGACCTTTTTCGCCGGGGCCGCCTTTGCAGCCATTGGTCTTTTTGGATTCGCTGGTATTATTTTATGGCAAAGAAAACGAGATTTTTCTTGACCCGGCGAATCATGTGTGATTCTCTTGCAACATGACACAGCGTTTGACTTTCCAGATCAGGTTCCGCAAGATGATCATTCCCGTGATCTGCTCACTTATTATCATCTATTTTTTTATTTACGGCATGCGCAGTATTCAGGACAGGTCCCGCCTTCTTGCGGAAATTTCTGTTCTGAAACAGCAATATAGTCTGGTGCATGACCGCAGGCTTGAAATCGAAAGTCATGTCGGACTTTTACAGCCGGACCATATCAATCCTGATTTCCTCGATGAAAAATCCCGCGAGATACTCGGCATGATGCACCGGGATGAGATCATTATTTCCGAGTAACCGGAATTTGCTTTTCTCATTAATTAACTTAAATTTAGTTAATTTAAAATTTTGCTTGTATTTCAAGGACTTTTAATCATTATTTAGTGAAAATGGTTTTTTATCTGTCATTTACAATGAGCAAGATGGGCTGAGCAGCTATGGTTAAAAAAACAACTGGATCAAAAGCAGGCGGAAAAAGGATGACTAAACGCGGTAAGGTTGCCGCGCGTCGCAAACCGGTCAAGGCACAGGAATTAAAGGCAACCTCGGGCGAATTAATCGCCTTTTACCGCGAAATGCTGCAGATGCGCCGTTTTGAGGAAAAGGCCGGACAATTATATGGCATGGGCCTGATTGGCGGCTTTTGTCACCTCTATATCGGTCAGGAAGCTGTGGTCAGCGGAATCCAGTCTGCTTTAAGGAAAGGTGATACCGTCCTGACCAGCTACCGCGATCATGCCCATATGCTGGCCTGCGGTATCAAGCCTGAATTCATTATGGCTGAACTGACTGGCAGGGCTGCGGGCATTTCCGGCGGCAAGGGCGGCTCGATGCATATGTTCAGTGTTGATCACGGCTTTTACGGCGGCCACGGCATCGTTGCGGCACAGGTGCCAATTGGCAACGGGTTGGGCTTTGCTCATAAATACCGGGGTACGGACAATGTCTCGGTGGTTTATTTCGGGGACGGGGCCTCCAATCAGGGGCAAATCTACGAATCATTCAATATGGCGGAATTATGGGGTCTGCCGGTTATTTTTGTGATCGAAAATAACAAATATGCCATGGGAACCGCAGTGAAGCGGGCCTCGTCAGAGGTCGAACTGCACAAGCGCGGGGAAAGCTTCCGCATCCCGGGCGAAGCGGTTGACGGCATGGATGTTCTTGCGGTGCGCGAAGCGGCCCTCAGGGCGGTTGACCATTGCCGGGCCGGTAACGGGCCGATATTGCTTGAAATGAATACCTATCGCTACCGGGGCCATTCAATGTCCGACCCGGCGAAATACCGTTCCAAAGAGGAAGTGCAGAAAATGCGCGCAGATCATGACCCGATTGATCAGGTCAAGCAACGTCTGCTGGCTGGTGACATGATGACCGAGGATGAGATGAAGGCCGTGGATAAAGACATCAAGGCAACCATTGCCAGGGCCGTTAAATTTGCCGAGGCCAGCCCGGAACCGGCCCCATCCGAACTTTATACCAATATTCTGGTTGCTCAACAGGGGGAGAGATAACATGACGATAGAAATTATGCTGCCGGCCATGTCGCCAACCATGACCGAAGGAACCGTTGCCAAATGGCTTGTCAGTGCGGGCGATGCGGTAAAGGCCGGTGATGTTCTGGCCGAAATTGAAACTGATAAAGCCACCATGGAACTTGAAAGTGACGAAGATGGTGTTGTTGGTAAAATCATTGTTCCGGGCGGCAGTGAAGGGGTCGCGGTCGGGACTGTCATCGCGGTTGTCCTTGAGGAGGGCGAGGATGCTTCTGATATTGGCGAGGTGACAAAATCCGCGCCGGTTCCTCCGGCTCCGGTCGAAGAAACCGTTGTCACGGCTGCTCCGGCGACGCCAGCAGAAATAGTTGAACAGGATATTGCCGAAGGAACAACATACAGTATATTAACCGTGCGCGAGGCCCTGCGCGATGCCATGGCAGAGGAAATGCGCCGCAATGATGATGTCTTTGTCATGGGCGAGGAAGTGGCGGAATATCAGGGGGCCTACAAGGTCACCCAGGGATTGTTGGAGGAATTCGGTGCACGCCGGGTGATTGACACCCCGATTACCGAACAGGGCTTTGCCGGGCTTGGGGTCGGGGCCGCCATGGCGGGGCTTAACCCGGTGGTTGAATTTATGACCTTTAATTTTGCCATGCAGGCGATTGACCAGATTATCAATTCTGCCGCTAAATCGCATTATATGTCCGGTGGTCAGATCAGCTGCCCGATCGTCTTTCGCGGGCCGAACGGGGCCGCGAGCCGGGTCGGGGCGCAGCATAGTCAGAATTATGCCTCATGGTATGCCCATGTACCGGGGCTTATTGTGGTTTCGCCCTATTCTGCGGCAGATGCCAAGGGGCTGCTGAAATCGGCAATCCGCGACCCCAATCCGGTGATTTTTCTTGAAAATGAAATGACCTATGGTGACAGTTTCGAGGTGCCGGATATTGAGGATTATACCGTGCCGCTGGGCAAGGCCCGGGTGGTCCGGCAGGGGGGCGATGTGACGCTGGTCACCTATTCCATCGGGGTGAAATTCGCGCTTCAGGCGGCGGACAGTCTGGCCGCAGACGGAATTGAGGCGGAAGTGATCGACCTGCGGACCCTGCGCCCGCTTGATATGGCAACAGTGATCACATCGGTACAGAAAACCAACCGGGTTGTTTGTGTCGAGGAAGGCTGGCCAAGCTGTTCGATCAGTTCCGAAATATCGGCCCGCCTGATGGAGGAGGCGTTTGATTATCTTGATGCGCCGGTGATCAGGGTGACGGACGCCGATGTGCCAATGCCCTACGCGGCCAATCTGGAAAAACTCGCAATCGTCGGCATCGACAGGATTGTCGAAGCCGTAAACAAAGTTTGTTACGTCAAGGGAGGCAACTGATGACCATAGAAATTCGCATGCCGGCCCTGTCACCGACGATGGAGAAGGGGACGCTGGCAAAATGGCTCGTCGCGGAAGGTGATATTGTCGAGAGTGGCACCATCCTGGCCGAGATCGAAACCGACAAGGCGACCATGGAATATGAAAGTATAGACGATGGTGTGGTCGGTAAAATTCTCGTGCCTGAGGGGACAGAGGATGTGGCAGTTGGCACCCTGATCGCGGTTCTGCTGGAAGACGGCGAGGAGGCTGCGGCGCTGGAAAATATTTCCAGTGAGGCGACGTCGGAGAAAACAGAAACATCTGTTGCGGTGGCGACTCCTGAGGCGCCTGCTGTGAAGGCTCCTGTTGCTGCACCGGACCCTGTTCCCCCCACCGGCAACCGGGTTTTCTCATCCCCGCTGGCCCGGCGGATTGCTGCGAACAAGGGCATTGATATTGCCGATATTCCGGGAAGCGGTCCCCATGGCCGGGTGATCAAGCGTGATGTGGAGGGCTTTGTCCCGGTCGCAAAAGCCGTCAGCGCCGGCCCGGCTGCTGCTGAAGGCGACGCGCCATATACAGAAGTCAAGCTCGGCAATATGAGGAAAACAATTGCCAAACGGCTGACCGAATCGAAACAGACCGTACCCCACTTCTATCTCGGGGTGGATATTGAGCTGGATAACCTGCTTGCGGCCCGCAAGGAACTCAACAACCTTTCGGATGCGTATAAAATATCGGTCAATGATTTTATCATCCGGGCCTCGGCCCTCGCCCTGATAAAGGTGCCAGAGGCCAATGTTCAGTTTGGCGGTGATGTCATGCGCCATTATGGCCGGGCCGATATTTCGGTCGCGGTGGCCATTCCGGGCGGGTTGATCACGCCGGTAATTCGCGGGGCGGAACTGAAAGGATTGCGGCAGATTTCGGACGAGACTAAAATGCTGGCGAAAAAGGCCCGGGACGGCAAGCTTATGCCGGAAGAGTATAGCGGCGGGACTTTCTCGATCTCCAACCTCGGCATGATGGGGATCAAGCAGTTTCAGGCAGTGATCAATCCGCCGCAGGCCGCCATTCTCGCGGTCGGCAGCGGTGAACAGCGCGCGGTGATAAAAGACGGCAAGGTAACGGCGGCGACCGTAATGTCGGTCAATCTCGCCTGTGATCACCGGGCGATAGACGGCGCGGTCGGGGCCGAATTCCTTGGCGCGATCAAGACCTTCCTTGAACATCCCTCAACCATGCTGCTGTAAGGAACAGGCCATGACGGTAGAGAAATTTGATATTGTAATTCTGGGCGGCGGGCCGGGCGGCTATGTGGCGGCGATCCGTGCGGCACAGCTCGGGCTTAAAACGGCGGTGGTTGAGCGGGAAAATCTCGGCGGTATCTGCCTGAACTGGGGCTGTATTCCGACCAAGGCCCTGCTCAGGTCGGCGGAGGTGTTCCACAATATGAAACATGCCGCCGACTATGGTCTGGTGGCCAAAGATCTCGGCTTTGATCTCGACAAGGTGGTGAGCCGCAGCCGCGGTATTGCCGCCCAGCTCAGTGGCGGTATCGCCCATCTTATGAAGAAAAACAAGATCACCGTGATTGAGGGCGAGGGCAGGCTGGTCAAGCCCGGCCTGCTCAGCGTTGCCAGAGACGGCAAGAAAGTCGCCGAGGTCGCGGCCAAAGATATTATCCTTGCCACCGGGGCGCGGGCGCGGGAATTGCCGCATCTGAAGGCCGACGGCAAGCTTGTCTGGACCTATCGTCATGCGCTCGTCCCGAATGTCATGCCAAAAAAATTGCTGGTGATTGGCTCCGGCGCTATCGGCATTGAATTTGCCAGCTTCTATAATGAACTGGGCGCAGATGTCACCGTGATCGAGATGATGGACAGAGTGCTGCCGGTGGAAGACGCGGAAATTTCGGCCTTTGCCCTGAAATCCTTCACAGCCCAGGGCTTGCATATTCAGACATCCGCCTCCGTGACCAAGCTGGACCGCAAGAAGGATACAGTTGTCTGTACGGTGGAAGACAAGGCAGGCAAGACACAGATACATGAAGTTGACCGGGTGATTGTCGCCATCGGCATTACCGGAAATGTCGAGAATATCGGGCTTGAAGAAAATAGTATCAAAACAGACCGGGGTCACATTGTCGTTGACGAGTGGGGCCATACCGGGGTGCAGGGCATTCATGCCATTGGTGACCTGACCGGTCCGCCGTGGCTTGCCCATAAAGCGAGCCATGAGGGCGTTATTCTGGTTGAGAAAATTTCCCGTGACCGGGGGGACAAATCCATCACCGATCTGCACCCCCTGGACAAGGGCAATATTCCGGGATGCACCTATTGCCGACCACAGGTCGCCAGTGTCGGTCTGACGGAGAAGGCGGCAAAAGACAAGGGACATAAAGTCAGGGTAGGGCGTTTTCCCTTTATCGGTAATGGCAAGGCAATCGCCCTTGGCGAGGCAGAGGGACTGGTCAAAACCATATTTGATGCGGCAACCGGGGAATTGCTCGGCGCCCATATGGTCGGGGCAGAGGTGACCGAACTGATACAGGGCTATGTTATTGCCCGCACACTTGAAACCACAGAGGCGGAATTGATGCATACAATATTCCCCCATCCGACATTGTCTGAAATAATGCATGAATCTGTTCTTGATGCTTACGGCAAAGTGATACATTTCTAGAAAATTACTCTTGCCGTCATTCCGGGCTTGACCCGGAATCCATTTTAGGGGAAGTAAAGCAGACAGCGATATGGACTCCGGACTAAATCCGGAGTGACGATGTTGAAAAAGGAAAGCTATGGCTGGAGTGCAGCATAAAAGTAAAATTCGCCGCAAACCTGACTGGATCAGGGTCAAGGCGCCGGTCTCCAAGGGTTATAATGAAACCTACCGCATGATGCGGGACTTGCGTCTGAATACGGTATGTGAGGAAGCGGCCTGTCCCAATATCGGCGAATGCTGGCAGCGCAAACATGCGACGGTGATGATTCTGGGTGATACCTGCACCCGGGCCTGCCGTTTCTGTAATATCAAGACCGGCAAGGGCAATGTGGTTGATCCGATGGAGCCGGATAATGTGGCGATTGCCGCCGGCAAGATGGGCCTTAACCATATCGTCATCACTTCCGTTGACCGGGATGATCTGCCGGATGGCGGCGCGGAGCAGTTCGTCCGGGTGATCCGGCGCTTGCGCGAGGAAGCTCCGCAGACAACCATTGAAATCCTTACTCCCGATTTCCGCAATAAACCAGGGGCGCTGGAGCAGGTAGTGGCGGCAAAACCCGATGTGTTCAATCATAATCTGGAAACGGTGCCAAGGCTCTATAATCACATTCGTCCGGGGGCGCGCTATTTCCATTCCCTGCGCCTGTTGGACCGGGTGAAGGAAATTGATCCGACGATTTTTACCAAATCCGGCATCATGGTCGGCCTTGGCGAGAGCGAGGCCGAAGTTCTTCAGGTGATGAATGACATGCGGTCCGCCGATATAGATTTTATCACCATCGGCCAGTATTTGCAGCCGACCCGAAAACATGTCGAGGTGACGGATTTTATTACCCCGGAACAGTTTGACAAATATGCCGTAAAGGCGAAATCAAAAGGCTTTCTTCATGTCGCGTCGTCGCCACTGACCAGGTCATCATTTCATGCCGGTGATGATTTTGATCAACTGAAGGCTGCCCGTGCCGACAAAGCGGGGCGCAGAATTGATGCCCCGATTGATATTGACGAAATGGCCCGCCTTAATCCTTTGAATGAAGATTAATGCCTAAATTCTCGGAAATAAGGGATTTTCCCTATTCTACCTGTCAAATGTACGATATGGTTGCCGATATTGGCAGCTATGCGGATTTTCTGCCATGGTGTCAGGGGGTCAGGGTTTATAACCGCACGGATGACAGTCTTTATGCCGACCTGATTATCGGCTTTAAAATGTTTCGTGAACGTTTTACATCCCATGTCACCTTTACAGAGAACCGGATTGAGGTCGATTATATCAAGGGTCCGCTGAAATATCTTCATAACCACTGGCAGTTTTCTGAAAATCCGGATGGCGGTTGCCATGTTGATTTTCTGGTTGATTTTGAATTTAAAAACCGTCTGTTCGAGAAAATGATCGGCGCCTTTTTTACCGAGGCCGTAAGCCACATGATCGGTGCCTTCGAAGGCCGGGCCGATGAGTTATATGGCGAAAAATAAACCCTACTGCCCAAATTGTTCGTTGAGGATTCTTTCCTCGAGGGTGTAGTGGCTGTCGAACAGCAGATTTATTTTGATCGACCTGTCCTGCGCAATGGTGACCCGGGTGACATTGCGGACCTCTGTGGTGTCGGCAACTGCGCTGACCGGGCGTTTGGCAGGGTTTATAATCTCGAATGTAACGACAGAACTTTGCGGCAGCAACGCGCCTTTCCAGCGTCTTGGCCGAAAGGCGCTGATCGGGGTCATTGCCAAAATTTCCGCTTTCATCGGGATGATCGGGCCATGGGCGGAGAGATTATAGGCGGTGCTGCCTGCGGGCGTGGACAAAAGTATACCGTCACAAACAAGCTCTGCCATCCGTATCTTGCCATCGACCAGAATCCTGATTTTGGCGGTTTGCTTTGTCTGGCGCAGCAGGGATACCTCATTGATCGCCAGCGCCTCAAGCTGCTTGCCATCCTCGGTGCGGGCGGTCATGCTAAGCGGATGAAGGGCGATCGCGGTTGAAGCTTTTATCCGCTCGATCAGGCCATCCCGGTGAAAATCATTGAGCAAAAAACCGACAGTGCCCCTGTTCATGCCAAAGATTGAGGCCTTATGGGGCATGATGTCGTGAATGAGATGGAGAATAAAACCATCCCCGCCCAGCGCGACAATGACATCCGCCTCTGGCAGCGGAACAAAATCATAACATTTCCTGAGAGATTCTGCTGCCTCGCGGGCAATGTCGGTTTCCGAGGAAACAAGGGCTATTTTATTAAGATTTTCTTTATCAAGATTTTTCGGCATGTCTGTCCGACTCATGCTGTTATTCCACTGGAGTCAGGATAACGGTCCCCGGGTGGCTTCCGCAACCCATTTCTCAATAGTCGCAAGAACGTCCTGTCTGTCCAGCTTGCGGTAATATTCCAGAACTTCGGCTATTTCACTGTCACTGAGGTCGGGATCAAGGTTTCTGACCGTACGGGACAGCTGGTAAATCGTCATAAATACACTTCGGTCAATAGCTGCGGCGTAACATACGACCGCTATTGTTTTGGTGTCCCGGTCATAAAGCAGCGACCGCATTATTTTTAACGGCACCTGTATCATTTTGGCAAAGGCGATTTCAAACAGGGATGATTGCCCCTGACGCAGGCATTTCATCAGGAAAGACGGCTTCAGCCTGTCGGCCTTCTGTAATTTGTTAACCAGAAGAATTTCCGATTTTTCCTGTGTTGTCAGAATGTCATCTTCCGCCGTGGCATCCTTGACCGCCCCGGTAACAAGCCGGTCAATTTCGATTTCACCAAGATGGAAATTGGCTAAAATAGATTGTTTCAGGCTGTCAGAAACCCATTGATACATCTTCGCTGCCATGTCCTTTGGTAAATCAGGCCGTTCAATGAGTGGTGGCTGTAGCGGAGGATTATCTCTTGATTTATTGACCAGAAAGGAAAAGGATTCTCTGTCAATTCTGGCCCGGGGATTATTCAACAGCATAATCAGTGTTTTGCTGTTGCCGATGGAAACAAGTTCACGGCAAACACCGGGGGACAGCTCGCGGCGGCTGGTGATGGCAAGCTGGTGCTGTACAGTTTTATGACGGATGATTTCTATCAGGCTGTCGTCGGACAGTAATCTGCTGAGTGACAGCACCGGCAGGGCAACCTCAATCTGGTCATTGGCCAGCATAATAATCAGCTCCACAGGGGCATTGCTGTCCTGAGCCAGACGCATGGCCAGTTTTTCCCGGATATTCATCGCAACATCATTGAGTAGCTTTGTCAGGATTTCCGACATTAATGATAATTCATTGTCGGCCATTTCCGTGTGGCGATGTTCCAGAAATTCAACTATTACGGTGAATAATTCTGATCTTCCGCCCTCTTTCTTGTTGTGGGCAAATGCGAGAAGACGGGAGATTTCTTCTTTTATCGGTGAATTATTTGAAGCCATAACATCCAGTAAAAATAACAGTTACAATATTTACCTTTACGTAAGCTATACATCATTTATTAAGTTTGCAACTTTAAAATATTATGTGTAAATATGTGTAACATACTAATATTACAATATAATATATGAATACAGAAAATACCGGACGATAAGCACAATCACAACGTGAATTTATTAGAATAGTCTAACATAGCTAGACAGCAGGTAAATAATACTCTTAAAGCCATACTAATGGCTGTCCCGGCCATTATGCAAGAAGAATATGGCTTATATTTTTAAAATTGTTCTAAAGCTGTCATCGAGGGTTTTGAGCACCCGGGCATTGGCCTTGTAGGCAAAGCTGGCCTTTTGCAGTTCTGCAATTTCAACGGGTAAAGAGACATTAGGGATATTAACGGCGCCATTTTGATTGGCGAGGGGGGACGATGGATCAAATACAGACAGGCTTGCCGGTGACACCGGCACGACCGAGGCCCGGACGCCCCCGGAAGCTGTTGTGGTTTGCCTGACCCGCTGCGGCGTGTAGCCAGCACTGAATACCGGCCCGGCAGCAGAGATTTTGCCCGGCGTGGATTTAACGCCGGCATTGGCGATATTGCTGGCCGCCGTGTCAAAACGAACGGTTGAGGCAATCAGGGCCGATAGCGTGGTTTGCAAGCCTGTGAACATCCTGTTCCTGTAATTTTATGGCATTTTGCCGATAGTTTATGCGCCGGGTTCTAATATTGTCTTAATAAAAGATAAATATTGACCAGGTCCGGGTCTGTTTTCCGGATTATGGGCGTGCCGCTTTGGCGAGGGCATGGGCGAGATTGAGCGACCCCTGAAGCCGGTTGTCAATTTTTGACCATTTCCGCACATAGACCAGCCGGTGATCCGACCGCAATTTTGTGACAGAGGTCTGTCGGCTGATAAAATCGACGAGTCCGGCAGGGTTGGCGAATTTTGAATTGCGGAAGGTAACAATGGCTCCCTTGGGGCCGGCCTCAATCTTTTCAATTCCGGCCTGACGGCAAAAATGCTTGATCAGGATGATTTTCAGCAGATGTTCCACTTCTTCCGGCAAGTCGCCGAAACGGTCGATTAACTCGGCCCCGAAAGCGTCAATCTGCCTGCGGTCCTTCAGGTCGGCAAGACGTCGATAGAGCGACATGCGAAGATTAAGGTCGGGCACATATCTTTCCGGGATCAGGACATTGGCCCCGACATTGATTTGCGGTGACCAGAGTCCCTCGGCTTCCTCATCGCTGGTTTCGGACCGGGCCGCCGCAACCGCTTCTTCCAGCATATTCTGATATAATTCCATCCCGACTTCGCGGATATGACCCGATTGTTCCTCGCCCAGCAGATTACCGGCGCCGCGAATATCAAGATCATGGCTGGCCAGACTGAATCCGGCCCCGAGCGTATCAAGGGTTTGCAAGACCTGAAGACGTTTTTCGGCCTGCGGGGTTGGCTGCCGGCGCGCTGTCAGGGTCAGATAGGCATAGGCGCGGTTTTTCGAGCGGCCAACCCGCCCGCGCAACTGATAAAGCTGGGCGAGGCCGAACATATCCGCCCGGTGAATGATCATGGTATTGGCGGTCGGAATATCCAGACCGGATTCAATAATAGTCGTGGAAATCAGTACATCATATTTGCCGTCATAAAAGGCATTCATGATGTCCTCAATCTGTCCCGGGGCCATTTGACCATGGGCGATGACGGTTTTGACTTCGGGCACATGCCGGGTGAGGAAATCCTCAATATCCTTGAGGTCAGCCACCCGGGGGCAGACATAGAAGCTCTGACCGCCCCGGTAATGTTCCCGCATCAGGGCCTCGCGAATCACCAGATTGTCCATCGGCAGGACAAAGGTCCGCACCGCGAGCCGGTCGACCGGCGGCGTGGCAATCAGGCTCAGTCCCCGCATACCGCTCATGGCAAGCTGCAGGGTACGCGGAATGGGGGTTGCCGTCAGGGTCAGCACATGGACATCATGCTTCATCTTTTTCAGCCGTTCCTTGTGAACCACGCCGAAATGCTGTTCCTCGTCAATGATAATCAGGCCGAGATTCTGGAAATGGATATTTTTGCCGAGCAGGGCATGGGTGCCAATAACAATCTCGCAGCTGCCGTTTTTTATCTCCTCCCGGGTCAGTTTCTGATTTTTGGCACTTACCAGACGGGACAGATGGCCGATTTTGACCGGCATCCCGCGAAAACGATCGCAAAAGGTCTGATAATGCTGACGGGTGAGCAGGGTGGTCGGGGCGATGACCGCGACCTGAAAGCCTTCCATAACCGCGAGGAAGGCTGTTCTCAGGGCAATTTCAGTCTTGCCAAAACCGACATCGCCGCAAATCAGCCGGTCCATCGGCCTGCCGCTGCCAAGGTCGGTGATGACATCGGAAATGGCGCGCAGCTGGTCATCGGTTTCGGTGTAGGGAAAGCGGGCGCAGAATTCATCATACATGCCCTCGGGCGGTTGAATGACCGCCCCCTTGCGCAAGGCCCTGAGTGCGGCTGTTTTGATCAATTCGTCGGCCATGTCGCGGATACGCTGTTTCAGTCTGGCCTTGCGCCCCTGCCAGGCGATACCGCCGAGCTTGTCGAGCTGACCGTCACTGCCTTCTGATCCGTAACGGCTTAATATTTCAATATTTTCCACCGGGACATAAAGCTTGTCACCGCCCTGATAGGTCAGATGGACACAGTCATGGGCGGCACCGTTGACGTCAATGGTTTGCAGGCCTTCATAACGGCCTATGCCATGGTCCATATGTACCACGAGGTCACCGGGGGTGAGGGCTGAGGCTTCCTGAATAAAATTTTCAGCCCGGCGTGATTTGCCGCCTTTCCTGACCAGCCGGTCGCCGAGAATATCCTGTTCGGCAATCAGGGCAACGCTGCCGTCATCAAAGCCATGTTCGATCGGCAGGACAATCAGGCCAATGGTTCCGGCGGGCAGTTTCTTGCGGCTCGCCCAGCTGCCTAAAATCTGATGGTCGGGCAGGCCATGCTCTTTCAACACTGCGGCTAGCCGGTTCTGTGCCCCGCCGCTATAGGAAGCGATCAGAATCCGGCGGCCCTGTTTGAACAGGTCACGGCAATGCTGATGCAGGGCTTCATAGACATTCTGTGACGGATTATTGCGTTCGGGGGCAAAGGTGCGGCCCGTGCTGCCGTTCAGGTCAATATGGGGGCTGTCCGGCGGGGCATGGAAGGGGATAAACTGGTGTATATTCCTGCTCTCACAGCATTCCTGCCACTGATTGGCGGTAAAATATAATTTTTCCGGCGGCAGGGGTTTATAGGCGGGCAGTGCAGTAATATTGCCCCTGTCCGGGGTCTCTCGCGCCTGTAGCCGGGCCTGATAATAATCCTGCACCGCTTTCAGCCGATCCGAAAAGGCCTCTGTCACAAGGGGGTCCATGGTCACGACACAGCCGGGCAGATAGTCAAACAGACTTTCCAGCCTGAAATAAAAGCATGGCAGCCAGTGTTCCATACCCTGATGCCGTCGGCCTTCCCTGACGGCTTCATATAGCGGGTCTTCCTGTAGCACGGTGCCGAATTCCCGAACGTAGGCCCCGCGAAAGCGCCGGATGCTGTCTTCGTCGAGAATAATCTCGCTCATCGGCACAAGGGAGAATTGGCTGATTTCATCCGATGTGCGCTGGCTGATCGGGTCAAAATGGCGGATGGTTTCAATGACATCGCCCCATAGATCAATCCGGACCGGCTTCGACTGTCCGGACGGAAAAATATCAATCAACCCGCCCCGTATGGCAAAATCACCATGTTCCATAACCGTGCTTGAGCGCGCATAGCCATTGCGGCTGAGGAAGCGGGTCAGCTCTTCGACCTCTATTGGTTCCCCGCTTGTGACCTGAAGGGACAGGTCTTTAAGACTGTCCCGTTCCGGGATCAGCTGGGTTACGGCATTGATGGTGGTGAGAACCAGGGTTTTTTGCGGTATTTTGCCCGAGGCCAGCCGACAGAGCGTTGTCATGCGTTTCGCACTGATATCCGGGTTGGGGGAAACCCGGTCATAGGGCAGGCAGTCCCATGCCGGGAAGGTCATAACGTCAATATCCGGCGCGAAATACTGCACCAGATCGACAAGGTTGGTCATCCGCTGATCATCGCGGGCAATATGCAGCATCACCCCGGCCCGGTCCCTGACCATCCGGCTGAGGAACAATGCCTCCATGCCCTCCGGCGCATTGGCAATATGCAGCGGGGTGTCTGCCTTTATGAGGGTGTCAGACAGTTTCACGTTATTATTTTGATAAAATCCAGAGATTGCAGCATATCCATAACATCATTCTTCAGATGATCCGGCGGGTCCTGGTCCCCGGTCATCCAGGCAACAATCTTCGGGTCCGGTTCCCGCAGCAGGGTTTCGTAACGGTCAAGCTGGGCCTCTGTCAATTTATCCAGATGGCTTTTGGCAAAACTGCCCAGCAATATGTCGGCTTCCTTGATCCCGCGGTGGCCGCTTCTGAATTTAAGGCGTTTTCGGCGAATTTCGATGGTTTCATCGGGGTCTATTGCGGGTTCGATAAATCCCGGGGTATCAAATGAGGGCATATGCGTGGCAATCTGTTTTATGTTTGCTGTTGGCCATATTTACTTTATGCTGGAAAAAAATCCAAGCTGAATCAAACATAAAACCATGCGCCCGGAAATATTATACCCTTTTTTTGCCGATACGGTCAGCCTTCCCGGTGTGGGGGCGCGGATTGCAACCTTGCTGGAAAAGATCGCCGGGCGGCGGATCATTGATTTGCTATGGCATTTTCCGGTGGATATTATTGACCGGCGCGCCAGCCCGGCCCTGTCAGAAATCACCCATGACCGGATTATCACTCTTCAGGTAACCATCGACAGCCACGATATGCCGCCCAAAGGCAGCCGCCGGCCTTACAGGGTATGGTGTCATGACGCCAGTGGCGGGCAGTTGCAGCTGATCTTCTTCCATGTGAAGGGCGATTATATTCATCGTCAGCTGCCCGAGGGCGAGGCCCGGATAATCAGTGGCCGGGTCGAAGTCTATAATGGCGGGCTTCAGATGACCCACCCGGATTATATGCTGCCGCCCGGCAGGCTGGGTGAAATACCGGATATTGAGCCGGTCTATCCGCTGACGGCGGGCATCAGTGGCCGGGTGATGGCAAAAATCATCCGCGCCGCCTGTGACCGGCTGCGTGACTTACCCGAATGGCAGGACCAGAGTCTGCTCGGGCGTGAGGGCTGGCCGTCATGGTATGAGGCGATGAAAAGGGTTCACCAACCCGAGGGGGCAGATGACCTTGACCCCGGCAGTCCGGCGCGCCAACGGCTTGCCTATGATGAATTTCTCGCCAATCAGCTCGGGCTTGAGATGATGCGGCGGAAGAACAGCCGGAAATCTGGCCGCGCCCTGGTTGCCAAAGGCCGTCTGAAGACAGAGTTGCTGGAAAAGCTGCCCTACCGCCTGACCGGGGCGCAGATGCAGAGTATAGAAGAGATCACACATGATCTGGCGCAACCCCATGCCATGAAACGGCTGCTTCAGGGCGATGTCGGCAGCGGCAAGACGGTGGTGGCGCTGGCCGCGATGCTGACGGTGGTGGAGGCCGGGGGGCAGGCGGCGCTGATTGCCCCGACTGAAATTCTGGCCCGGCAGCATTATGCCAGCCTGTGTGACATGACCGGGGACATGGGGGTCCGGATTGCCCTGCTGACCGGGCGCGACAAGGGCAAGGGCCGGGCCGCACTGCTTGGCGATCTGGAAAGCGGAAAAATTAATATTCTGGTCGGCACCCATGCCCTGTTTCAGAAAGATGTCATCTATCATGACCTCGCCTTTGCGGTGATTGACGAGCAGCACAGATTTGGTGTGGAACAGCGCGAATCCCTGTCCCGCAAGGGACGCGACGGCGTGGCAATGGATATGTTGGCGATGACCGCGACGCCGATTCCCCGCACTCTGACCCTGACGGCTTACGGTGATATGGATATTTCTCTGCTCAGGGAAAAACCGCCGGGCCGCAAGCCGGTTGATACCAGAATAATCCCCCTGAACCGTCTTGATGAGCTGATACAGGGGGTGCGGCGGGCCATCGGGCAAGGGGCGAGG
>Ga0256829_1001700_pt1 | contig 17581 bp, 9 predicted proteins | sample 131447metaG_FD_185979 | JGI IMG/M metagenome (GOLD analysis project Ga0256829, IMG submission 185979) | Hydrothermal vent microbial communities from Lau Basin, Pacific Ocean - 131-447 | ecosystem: Environmental > Aquatic > Marine > Hydrothermal vents | place: Pacific Ocean: Lau Basin | collected...
CGCACGCCTTCAACGTGCCAAGGCTCGGCCACCCCAAGGGCGGCTTCAAACAGTTGGTTGTTCATGTCGGCACTCCACATCCATCAGTGATGGACGTAGACTACCCACTCGAAATTCAAAAGAGGCTTTTTCCGGATTCGCGAATGGGAATTCGGAATTCTCACTGCGGCAGAGCGGGCCCATGGACCCCCGGCTCGCGCCACGTCTGGACAACACACCATGGCTGACACGAACACACCGATTCGACGCGTAGTCATCGTCGGCGGCGGCACGGCCGGATGGATCTGCGCAGCCCTGTTGTCCCGTGCGCTGGGACAACAGATACACATCCACCTGATCGAGTCCGACGCCATCGGCACCGTCGGCGTGGGAGAGGCGACCATTCCGCAGATCCGGCATATCAACCAGTTCCTCGGCGTGGACGAACGCGAGGTCCTCAAGGCCAGCCAGGGAACGTTCAAGCTCGGCATCCAGTTCAACGACTGGGGCCGGATCGGTGACTCCTACCTGCATGCCTTCGGCGACATCGGCCTGCCGCATGGGCTGATACCGTTCCAGCACTACTGGTTGCGCGACCGGAACCGGAGTGGAGAAAACGCACCCGGCCTGTGGGCCTATTCGCCCAATGCCCAGGCCTGCCTGTCCGGACGCATGGCCATCATGGAACGCCTGGGCAACACTCCGATGACCGGGCTGCGCCACGCCTACCACTTCGATGCCGGTCTGTATGCGCAGTTCCTGCGCCGGCAATGTCCATCCGATAGCGTGACCCGCACCGAGGGCAAGGTGGTGGATGTGCGGCTGCGCGGCGAGGATGGATACATTGAATCGGTGCGTCTGGAGCGTGGCGAAACCATCGAGGGCGAGCTGTTCATCGACTGCTCGGGCTTTCGCGGCCTGCTGATCGAACAGGCTCTGGGTGCCGGATACGAGAACTGGCAGCACTGGCTGCCCTGCGACCGCGCCGTCACCGTGGCCAGCGCCCGGGTACCGCCGATGCGCCCCTATACCCAGGCCAACGCGCGCAGCGCCGGCTGGCAGTGGCGCATCCCGCTGCAGCACCGCAGCGGCAACGGGCATGTCTACAGCAGCCGTTACCTCAGCGACGACGAGGCCACGGCGACCTTGCTGGAAAACCTCGAAGGCGAGGCGCTGGGTGAGCCGCGTCTGCTGCGCTTCGCTACCGGTCGCCGGCGTCGTTTCTGGTACCGCAACTGCGTGGCCATCGGTCTGGCCGCAGGCTTCATGGAACCGCTGGAATCGACCGGCATCCACCTGATCCAGTCCGCGGTGGGGCGCCTGCTGGCGCACTTTCCCGACACCGGCTTCGATCCGGTGCTGGTCGAAGCCTACAACCACAGCACGGCTTTCGAATACGAGCGTATCCGCGATTTCCTGATCCTGCACTATGCAAGCACACAGCGCACCGACACGCCGTTCTGGCGCCACTGTGCGCGACTGGAACGCCCGGAAAGCCTGCGCAACAAGATCGCCATGTTCCGCGCCAGCGGCCAGATTTTTCGCGAAGGCGACGAACTGTTCACCGACGTGGGCTGGCTGCAGGTACTGGTGGGCCAGCATGTCCTTCCCCGGACCCATCATCCACTGGCCGACACGCTGCCGCAGGAGCAGCTGGATGACTTCCTCGGCAACATCCGCCGCCTGATCGAGCGGGCAGTCACCACGATGCCCAGCCACGAGGCATTCATAGAACGCCATTGCCGCGCATCGACCTAGGCACGACGCAGGGGCGACGGAACACGCCCATCCCGCGTAGGGCGGGCATGGTCCGCCATGGGATGCCGGTGATCGCCACGGCGGACGGTGTCCGCCCTACCGGTGTGCGGCGTCCATGTCACGCAGCGATATGGCCGCAACGCAGAGCGCGGCAGACCACGCCCATCCCGCGTAGGGCGGGCATGGTCCGCCATGGGATGCCGGTGATCGCCACGGCGGACGGTGTCCGCCCTACCGGTGTGCGGCGTCCATGTCACGCAGCGGCATGGCCACAACGCAGAGCGCGGCAGACCACACCCATCCCGCGTAGGGCGGGCATGGCCCGCCATGGGATGCCTGGGTCCGCCCTCAATCCTCGCTCGGCGCCTTGCAATGGTGCTCGATGTAGGCCCGGTGCCCGGGCATGCCCTCTGCCGCCTGTTCCAGCGTCTGCCGCAGGCCCTTCAGCAGCGTCGCACCATCGACCCGGCTGCGCATGTCCACCAGCGGATCGTAATCGACCGGCTCGATTTCCTGCCCGGCCAATACCGCCAGCCAGCTCGGATTCTGGAACAGTTCCAGGGCTTCGGCCACGATCCGCCCATGGCGACGGAAATGGTCGATCTTGTACTGCAGGGTATCGGGAACCGGCATCTGCCGGGTCTGCCGCCAGAGCGGCGCATCGTCACGGCTTGTGGCGTGATAATGGAGGATCAGGAAATCGCGCACCCGCTCGTATTCGGCCGTTGTAATGCGGTTGTATTCGCAAATGGACAACGGATCGCAATCGCGGTCCGGAAACAGGGCCAGAAGGCGCGTGATACCCGACTGGATCAGGTGAATGCTGGTCGATTCCAGCGGTTCCATGAAGCCCGCGGCCAGACCGATGGCCACGCAGTTGCGGTACCAGAAATGCCTGCGCCGACCGGTGACGAAGCGCAGCAGGCGCGGTTCGGCCAGCGCCTCGCCCTCGAGGTTTTCCAGCAAGGTCGCCGTGGCTTCGTCGTCGCTGAGGTAACGGCTGCAATAGACATGTCCATTGCCCATGCGGTGCTGCAAGGGAATGCGCCACTGCCAGCCGGCAGCGTGTGCCGTGGAGCGCGTATAGGGTGAGAACGCCTTGCCGTGCCGGCAGCCGACCGCTACCGCGCGATCGCAGGGCAGCCAGTGCTGCCAGTTTTCGTAACCAGCGCCCAGGGTCTGCTCGATCAGCAGGCCGCGAAAGCCCGAACAGTCGATGAACAGGTCGCCCTCGATGGTTTCGCCGCTCTCCAGGCGCACCGATTCAATGAAACCGTCTCCGCCGCGCAGGCTGGCATCCACCACCTTGCCCTCGGTGCGGGTCACGCCGCGCTGTTCGGCGTATTCGCGCAGAAAATGGGCGTAGCGGATGGCATCGAAATGGTAGGCGTAATCGTAGGTGGACTGCGCGTGTCGACGGTCGCCGCGTGGCAGATCGAATCGCTCGCGCCGCGCCGCCTGCCAGGCCAGGGAATAGTCCTCGATCGGCGTCGCGTCACCCCGCGCACGCTCACGCAGCCAGTACTGGTGCAGGGACACCGAATCGAATTCAGCGCCGAAATGGCCGAACGGATGGAAATAACGTTGTCCCAGCCGGGTCCAGTCCACGAATTCGATGCCGAGCTTGAACGTGCCCCGGGTCGCCTTGAGGAAGGCGTTCTCGTCGATCCCCAGCGACTGGTTGAACAGCTTGATCGGCGGAATGGTGGCCTCGCCCACACCGACACTTCCAATGGCCTGCGATTCGACGAGATCAATGCGGGCACTGCCCTGCAGGGCGTTGGCCAGTGCAGCGGCCGTCATCCAGCCTGCCGTACCGCCTCCGACGATGACCACCCTGCGTACGCGACGATCCTCACCCATGGTCCTGAGCCCTCCAACCGCTTTCCGTCCCGCCAGTATGGACGCTCGTCAGGGAGCTGACGACTCCGTGCGGGCACGCCTTTCGTGCCTGCCCGGGGAACGGTCGCGATCTTCGCAATGAATACGTATGCGTGGCCGTCAACGTGCACACCGCCGCATGCGCTGTCATGGCATGGTAGGGGATACCTGCGCGCTTTTCCTCGTCCATTGACGCATGCAACCCCCAGGCGTGTGCGCCACGCAAGGAGTCGCCGATGCCACGTGTCTGCATACGATTGTTCGCTGCCGTACTCGGCATGCTGCTGGTAATTCCAGCCGCACTTGCCGCGCCACCCGCCGCACATCCGCAACCCGCAAGGGCCAGCCATTCCGGCCCGCCTTCGGGGGTGTACTACGAAATCTTCGTGCGCTCGTTCCGCGACAGCAACGGTGATGGCATCGGCGACCTCAACGGCATCACCGCCTCGCTCGATTACCTCAAATCGCTCGGCATCAGCGGCATCTGGCTGACACCCATCCAACCCTCGCCCAGCTACCACGGTTACGACGTCACCGACTATTTCGCCATCAACCCGGTCTTCGGCAGCATGGCCGACTTCGAGCGCCTCGTGCATGCGGCGCATGCGCGCGGCATCCGCGTGATGATGGACCTGGTGCTCAACCACACCAGCGACGAGAACCCCTGGTTCCTGAAGGCGCGCAATCCGCAAAGCCCGTACCACGACTGGTACGTGTGGGCCGGACCGAAGGCGCATCTCGACGCGCGCAGTGCAGCCGGCGGCCCGGCCTGGCATGCCCTGGGCAGGCAGCACTATCTGGGCGTGTTCTCCTCACACATGCCCGACCTCAACTACGACAACCCCGCGGTGCGTCGCGAGATGATCCGGGTCGGCCGCTTCTGGTTGCGCAAGGGTGTCGACGGCTTCCGCCTGGATGCCGCCCGGCACATCTACGAGAACTTCGCCTCCCAGGACTACCTGCCTTCCGCCGTGGCGAAGAACGTGGCCTGGTGGAAGCAGTTCGGCAAGGCCATGCGCCGCATCGATCCTCACGTGTACATCGTCGGCGAGGTCACCGGCCCCACCGAGGCGCAACTGACGCCCTACGATGCCGCGCTCAATTCCACCTTCGACTTCCCGCTCGCGCGTGCACTGATACGCAGCGCGATGACCGAACGCAGCATCGACCTCGGTCGCCGCCTTGCACGAACCCTGGCGCGCGATAGTGCGGCCGATCGGAGCGACCATGCCGTCTTCGAGGCGCCATTCCTGTCCAACCATGACCAGCCGCGCGTGATGAACGACCTGGGCGGCAACCTCGACCACATGCGGATGGCCGCGGCCATGCTGCTTACCCTGCCCGGCCATCCCTTCCTCTACTATGGCGAGGAAATCGGCATGCGCGGCACCAAGCCGGATCCGCAGATCCGCGAGCCGATGCGCTGGAACCGTGCACTCGATGCCGCCGGGGAGACCCGTTGGGAACCGGTGATCCACAATGTGGCGGCGGGCGTTTCCGTGGCTGCGGAAAGCGTCAGGCCCGGCTCGCTGCTGGACAGCTACCGCCAGCTGATCCACTGGCGCAAGCAGTTGTCCGCCCTGCGCGACGGCACGATGGCACCCTATCCGGCCGATGGTGGCCCGATCGCCGCCTACGTGCGCGCCGATGCCCGGCAGGTGCTGCTGGTGGTGCACAACCTTTCCGGCTTCACGCATGTCGTGAAGCTGAACCCTCACGGCCCACATTTCGACATGCTCGTCCGCCAGCTTGGCGGGTACGTGCAACTCGACGGAAACCGGCTGCGCATGCCGCCCTATGCCACGGCCATTCTCGAAGCGTCCGGCCCCGTACACCCCTGAGAGGCGAAAACCATGTTCACACCCCTGCGCCTGTTCCGTATCGCCCTGATCACACTGATGGCGACCATGGCTGCCGTCCCGTTGCAGCGCGCCGACGCCGCAACCGCGAAACCCGCTGCCGCCCATGCATCCTCGTCCGTCAAACTGCGTCTTGCCCGGGGTGATCTTTTACTCACGATGCCCCGCAGCAATATCGTGCGCGTACAGTACCTGCCGCACGGCAAGGTCGCTGCGCGCACCCTGGTCATGTCGCCTGATGCCATCGCCCCGCATGACGTGAAGGTACGCAGTACGCTGACAGATGACCGTCATGACCTGCGCACAGCCGCGCTCAGTGTGGTGACCGACACGGCCCATGGCCAGATCACCATCTACCCCGCCGAATCCTCCCGCCCGCTGCTGACCCTGACCGGACTCGCAGCACTTGCCAGCGGCCGGATCGACCTCGCCTACCGCTCCGGCGCGCCGCTTTACGGCATCGGCGGTTTCAACGCCTTCCAGAAGCACGCCGACGGACTTTTGCGGAAGGGCGTGCAGATCGCCAAGGCCGGCAAGCAGGGGCATGCCGGCGCACCGCTGGTCTGGAGCACTGACGGCTTTGCGGTGCTGGTGGACAGCAAGGGCGCACGCTTCGACCTCGAACACTCGCACATGCGCATCGACAAGCTCTCCCGTCCCACCATCGACCTGTATCTGATTGCCGGGAATCCGAAGCAGATCTTCGCCGCCGTGGCCGAACTCAGCGGCCGCGCGCCGCTGTTCCCGAAATGGGCCATGGGCTTCACCAACAGCCAGTGGGGCATCGACCAGAAGGAGCTGCTCGATATCATCCACACCTATCGTGCCAAACATATCCCGATCGACAATTTCACCCTGGACTTCGACTGGAAGGCCTGGGGTGAAGACCATTACGGCGAATTTCGCTGGAATCCGAAGAAATTCCCCGACGGTGCTTCCGGCAAGCTGACGCGCATGCTGCTCGCCGAAGGTATGCACCTCACGGGCATCATGAAGCCGCGCATCCACGTGGACACCGTGGAAGGCCATTACGCGACCGAACACCACCTGTGGCGTCCCGGCGAGAAACCCAGCAAGGACTATTTCTCGCACAAACTGGTCGATGACATCGATTTCGACCTGCCGGCCGCACGCCACTGGTTCGGCCGGCTCAGCATGCAATACGCCTTCAACCACGGCATTGCCGGCTGGTGGAACGACGAGGCCGACGAAACCGGTGACGACACCCAGTTCCTCAACATGCAACGTTCGCTCTACGACGCGCAACGCCAACAGACCGACCAGCGGGTGTGGTCGATCAACCGCAATTTCTGGCTCGGTTCGCAGCGCTACGCCTACGGACTGTGGTCGGGCGATATCGATACCGGCTTCGCCAGCATGGCCGCGCAACGCCAGCGCATGCTCGGAGCCATCGACGTCGGCGCCATGCTGTGGGGCATGGACACCGGAGGATTCAAGGGGCACCCGTCTCCGGAAAACTACGCGCGCTGGATGCAGTTCGCCGCCTTCGTGCCGATCTTCCGCGTGCACGGCACCTTCGGCGAGAAACGCCAGCCCTGGGTCTACGGCCCGGTCGCCGAACGCGCGGCCACGGCGGCGATCCGCCTGCGCTACCGCCTGATCCCCTACATCTACGCCTATGCCTGGGCCTACCACGCCCACGGCGTCGGGCTGGTGCGACCGCTGACCTTCGGCTGGCCGCACGATCCGAAGGTCCGCAACGACGTCTCCTCCTGGATGTTCGGCGACTGGCTGCTGGTCTCCCCGGTGGTGCACAAGGGACAGACCGAAAAATCCATCTACCTGCCTGCCGGCACCTGGACCGACTGGTTCAGCGGCAAGGCCTATCGCGGTGGGCGGACCATCCGCCTGGCGATCAACGCCAAAACCTGGAGCGATATCCCGCTGTTCGTGCGCCAGGGCGCGATCATCCCCACCCAGCCGCTGATGGAATTCGTGGGACAAAAGCCGGTGGACACGATCACGCTGGATGTGTTTCCCGCCCACCAGAAAACACACTTCGACTACTACGACGACGACGGCACCACCTATGCCTACGAACACGGCGCGTACTACCTGCGCACGCTATCGACCCAGCGCCGGAGCCATGCCGTCTACATGAGCATCAGTGCCGTGAAAGGAAGCTATGTCCCGGATCTGCAGTCGTTCCTGATCCGTGTCCACGGCATCCGTGCCGATTCGGTGCAGAACGCCGGCCATGCCTATGCCAACCTCAAGGAACTTGCACGCTCTTCGGATGCTGGCTGGGCCACCGGTCATGACCGGTTCGGTCCCGTGACATGGATTCGCGTCATGGCCTCACGCACGTCGCGCAAGCTGGTGCTTCAGGATCCTGCACGGAACTGACCGCTCCGGCCTCTCGCCATGAAGATGCTTGCAGTACATCAATACCGACCCGGTGCGCACACCGGGCACGCCCTTGCAGCCATACGGCCTGTGCGGGCAACCAACGGGGAGAACGCGGGGATCCATCCGGTACCGCCACGGCGCCAGGTGGCTCCAATCACGTTACTTGGGAGGAATCGTCTTGAAACACTACATCTCGCGAAAGTTCTGGTCCGGCCTGTGTCGCACGACCTGCCTCATGACACTGGTGTGCGGATTCATGCTGTCTGTATCCCAGTCGGCCATCGCGGCCAGCAACGACAACAATGTGGAATGGAACGGCCTGTTCCACGATCAGGGGCCGTTGTACGACAACCATCCGGAACCGACGGCAACGCAATCAGTGACGCTGACCTTGCGCACATTCAAGGGTGACATCACCAGCGCCAACATCAAGTACTACGACACCGCCGATTCCAGCTTCCACTGGGTCGCCATGAGCTGGGCTTCCAACGACCCAACAGGGGTGTTCGACTACTGGCAGGGAACCATTCCGGCATCGGCATCGGAAAAGTATTACCGGTTCCAGATCAATGACGGCACCGCCACCGCCTGGCTCAATGCCGCCGGCATCAGTTCCAGCGAACCCAGTTCGGGCGATTTCTTCATCATCCCGGGCTTCAAGACGCCGGACTGGATGAAAAACGGCGTGGTCTACCAGATTTTCCCGGACCGCTTCTACAACGGCGATACCAGCAATGACGTCACCAACGGCCAGTACAGCTACGCCGGCTGCGCTACCGAGCAGCATGCATGGGGCACCAGCGTCTTCGCCAATGTCGGTGGTTGCAACAGTGAAGTGTTCTTTGGCGGCGACCTGGCCGGAGTCGACCAGAAGCTGTCCTATATCAAGAACACGCTGGGTGCGGACATCATCTACCTCAACCCGATCTTCGAGTCGCCGACCAACCACAAGTACGACACCGAGGACTACTACAAAGTCGATCCTGCATTTGGCACGAACAGCGAATTGCAGACGCTGATATCGGATATACACAGCACCGCCAACGGGCCGCAAGGCTACGTGATCCTCGACGGCGTGTTCAACCACACGGGGGATACCAGCCAATGGTTTGACAAGTACAACTGGTGGTCCACGGACGGAGCCTACGAATCGCAATCCAGCCCCTGGTACAGCTACTACACCTTCCAGACGTGGCCAACCAGCTATTCGACCTTTTTCGGCATTTCCTCGATGCCGAAACTCGACTACGGCTCGACCGGCTCGGCGGTGCGCAATCAGATCTACGGTTCGTCCACATCGGTCATGCAGACCTATCTGAACGCGCCGTACAACATCGACGGCTGGCGTCTGGACGCAGCTCAGTACCTCGACGCAAGTGGCAACAACGGCAGCGACGCCACCAACCACCAGATCATGAGCGAAATGCGAAATGCCGTTCTATCGGTCAATCCGAACGCCGAAATCCTCGGCGAATACTGGGGCGACCCTTCGGCCTGGCTGGATGATGGCGCCGAGTGGGACGGAGCCATGAATTACAACGGCTTCACCCAGCCGATCTCGGAATGGATCTGCCATGTGGATGAAAGCGGCAACAGCGCATCGATTTCGTCCAGCCAGCTCGACAGCTGGTTGCACGGCACCCGTGCCGACCTGCCCACCAACGTGCAGCAAACCATGACCAACGAACTGGGCACGCACGACACCCCGCGCTATGCCACCCGCTGTGGCGGCGATATCTGGAAGACCTACCTCGGTCTGATCTTCCAGATGACCTACGTCGGCACGCCGACCATCTACTACGGAGACGAATACGGCATGCAGGGTGGGGCCGATCCCGACAATCGGCGTACTTTCGACTGGTCGCAAGCCACCACGGTCAACAGTGCGGTCGCACTGACCCAGAAGCTGATCGCCATCCGCACGCAATATGCGGCACTGCGTACCGGCTCGTTCATGACCCTGCTGACCGACGATACCCATCACATCTACGCTTTCGGTCGCTTCAACGCCAGCCACCGCATTGCCGTCGTGCTCAACAACGACAGCACCAGCCACACGGTCACCATACCGGCCTGGCAGTTGAGCATGCCCAATGGAAGCACAGTCACCGACCTGCTCAATGGCGGCACATACACCGTACAGAACGGCAACGTCACCGTGACCGTTGATGGTCACTACGGGGCTATCCTGGAGCAATAGCCCGCACCGATGTCACGCCATGAACCTCATGGCGTGACATCGCCGGACACGCGCCAACGACCAACCAATTCTGCAGCCAGACCAGCATGACCAAAGATCCGGCCAGCACCATGCAAACACCTGCGCAATCGCGAATTCGATTGCAAGAATCGCGCCTCGTCAACGATGCGCCTGAATACGCATATACTTCGGTAATGGTCCGCTTCCGGCCGTACAAACCGTGCAGGCAGCCCCTGTGGCCGTGATGAATACGTATGCAAGCGCTGGTCCCTGTCTGAACCTGCTGCCTACCATGCAAGGAGTCATTGTCCCGTACCCGGCAACTGTTGCTTCCGGGTCGGGCCAGCACGGCATCGGACGCGCCAGCGCACCCCCTGCCCGGGAGGAAAACATGGCCAGTCCCCTGGCGGCAAACCCAACCCAAAACAATCGAACACCTTCTGGAGGGGCGCCATGCTGGCCGCTTTGATGACGACCCTGCTGGCCACCGCTTCGGTGGCTGCCCCGAACTGGCACCATCGCGTGGACTGGGACGGCAGGCATGCCGTGATACAGGCCGCGGACAACGGCGGCTACGTTCTTCGGACCTCGACCACGACGCGCCGTATTGCACCACAGCGATTCAAGGTCAAAACCGCCAGCGTGCTTTTCGACGGCCTGTTCGCCATGGCGCAATCGGACCTTGCGAAGATCTCGGTCGATGCCATTACCGATCCGGCCTTCGACCACGGCAAACCGATCCCCTGCCGCTGCTTCATCGCTGGCAAGAAGTGGCCGTTCACCTGGACGCGCGACGTGTCCTATTCGATCGACCTTGGCCTGTGGCGCTTCGATCCGGCGCGTGCGCGCGAATCACTGCTGTTCAAGCTCTCCCCGACCCGCGGCAAGAACGTGCCCGAAGGGCTGTACGTGATGCAGGACACCGGGTCGGGCGGCAGTTGGCCGATCAGCACCGACCGCGTGGTGTGGTTCCTGGGCGCGCGCCACCTGCTGGCAGACAAGGCCTTCGCGATCAAGGTCTATACCGCATTGCGCGATACCCTGCACCAGGACCACATCTACGCCTTCGACCCCGCCTCCGGGCTGTACCGCGGCGAGACATCCTTCCTCGACTGGCGCGAGCAGACCTACCCCGCGTGGACCGCCGACAACGTGGTGTTCATCGCGCAGTCCTTCGCGCTCTCGACCAACGTGTTGCACTACGAGGCACTGCGATTGGCGCAACGCATGAGCGCCAGGCGCAAGGACACGGCGGATTCACGACGCTATGGCGCACAGGCCGAGGCGCTCAAGCGCGCCATCAACCGGCATTTCTGGAACCCACGCCGTGGCCTGTACATGAGCTACATCGGCGGGCGCGTGCATCCGGCGCCCTTCGATGCCTACGACCTGCTCGGCACCGACCTTGCCATCCTCAGCGGCGTCGCAGGACCCGAGCGCGCACGCCTGGCCCTGGCGAACTACCCCACCTGGCCAGCCGGCAGCCCGGTGATCTGGCCCGAACGACGCGAGCAGCCGATCTACCACAATCGTGCCATCTGGCCCTTCGTCAGCGAATACACCCTGCGCGCCGCACGCCGCGTCGGGGACCCCGCACGCATCGCCCACGAACTGCGCAGCCAGATGCGCGGCGCAGCCCTGTATGCCTCCAACTACGAAAACTATTCGCTGCGCACCCAGTCCACACATGTCGAGGAAGGCAAACTGAGCGGCCCGGTGGTCGACTCGCCCCGACAATTGTGGTCGGTGGCCGGCTACCTGGACATGGTCATTCACGGTGTGTTTGGCCTGGAAAACGACGGCACAGTGAAGCCGATGATTCCCGTGTCCCTGGTGCCGATGCTGTTCGGCAAGCGCGAGCGCATCCGACTGGATCTGGGCAACCGGCACATCGTGCTGCATCGGCCGGCGCGCCTGGATGGCAACCTGCTGGTCGCAGGCCGCATGCACCGTAGCGGCGATACCCTCCGGGTGAACCTGCGCGCGCGCCATGTCCAGCCCGTCCCGCTGCGGCTCCACGCGCCCTTCTACCTGCCGCCCACGCCACCCGCGCCGAAACTCGTCGTGCGCGGCGCGCAGCTGGAGGTCAAGTCCACTGTCCCCGGTGTGCTGTATGTCAATGGCCATCGTCACGGCGGCATCAACGGTACCGTCGTGCTGCGCCGCGCCGACGGCCTGCAATGCATCAGCGTCACCGCCCTGGCCAGGGACGGCATGGAATCGCTGCACAGTCCCGAGGTGTGCAGCGGCAGCATCGCCAGTGTACACGGCACCTGGCCGCGCGCCTGGATCGCACCGCACAGCGGTGAATACCTGGCGTGGCTGCGCTACGACAACGATCACGGCCCGATCAACACCGGCATCACCGCGGCGGTCAAGCGCATGCGTATCACCTGCAACGGCCAGGCGGCACAGGTGCGCCCGGTGGTGATGCCGCAAAGCGACGGCGTGCAGGATTCGACCCGCCTGCGCTTTCATGCGCGCGGCGGGCAGCGATGCCGTTTCGCGCTCGAACAAGGCTTCAACATGAGCGACCTTGCGCACTTTTCCTACTACACGGGTGGCGAGGGCGGTGCCAGCGGTGCGCTGAACCAGGCCCAGGTGCACGGTCTGTACATCGCTCCCCTGCCCGCGCGACAAGGAGAATGAACATGCAGCGCAAACCCGAACTGTCGTTCTGGAACATCTGGAACATGTGCTTCGGTTTTCTCGGTATCCAGTTCGGATTCGCGCTGCAGAACGCCAACGTCAGCCGCATTTTCCAGACCCTGGGCGCGAAGATCGACGACATTGCCATCCTGTGGGTCGCCGCGCCGCTGACCGGGCTGATCGTGCAGCCGATCATCGGCCATTATTCCGACCGTACCTGGTGCGCGCTGGGCCGGCGTCGCCCGTATTTCCTCGGCGGCGCGATCCTCGCCACGGCGGCCCTGGTGTTCATGCCCAATGCGCCATCGTTGTGGGTGGCCGCCGGCGCGCTGTGGATCATGGACGCCTCGTTCAACATTTCCATGGAGCCGTTCCGCGCCTTCGTCGGCGACCAGTTGCCCACGAAGCAGCGCCCGCTTGGCTATGCCATGCAGAGCGTGTTCATCGGCATCGGTGCGGTGGTGGCCTCGGCGCTGCCCTGGATCCTGGCCCACTTCGGGGTCGCCAACACGGCGCCGGAGGGACAGATACCGCCCACGGTCCGCTACGCTTTCTATGCCGGCGGCGCGGTGCTGCTGGGCGCCATCGTGTGGACTGTGGCGACCACGCGCGAGTACCCGCCCGAACGCCTGAATGCCTTCGACGACACAGTCGAGGCGCCCATGAAGGCCGACCTGTCCGGGGCGTGGATCCCGGGCGTGATCTTCCTGCTGCTCGGCCTGGCCTGCGTCGCGTTCATCCGCCATCTCGATTTCGAACAGGGCAAGAACGAGCTGTACCTGCTGGCAGGCATGCTGATTGTCTTCGGCCTGCTGTTCCTGTGGCGGCGCTTCGTGCGCGGCGGCGGCATGCTGGGCCAGGTCATGGCCGACCTGTACACCATGCCCGAGGCGATGCGCAAACTCGCCTGGGTGCAGTTCTTTTCCTGGTTCGCGCTGTTCGCGATGTGGCTGTACACCACGCCGGCCGTGGCCGCCCTGCAGTTCCACAGCAGCGACCCGCAAAGCGCCGCCTACAATGCCGGAGCCAACTGGGTAGGCGTGCTGTTTGCCGTCTACAACGGCGTGACGATCCCCGCCGCGGCCCTGATCCCGTGGATGGCCAGGGCCTTCGGGCTGCGCTGGACGCACCTGGTGAACGTCAGCCTGGCCGGACTGGGTCTGATCTCGGTAGCGTTCATCACCGACCCCCATTGGCTGATCGTCTCGATGATCGGCGTGGGCTTTGGTTGGGCTTCGATCCTGTCCCTGCCCTACACCCTGTTGTCGGACAACCTGCCGACGGCGAAGATGGGCGTGTACATGGGCATATTCAATTTCTTCATCGTCATTCCACAGCTTCTGGCCGCCAGTGTTCTTGGCCTGCTCGTCCATCACCTGTTTCACGGCCATGCCGAGTACGTGCTGGTACTTGGCGGCCTGAGCCTGATCCTGGCCGGACTGTTCACCCTGCGCGTGCGCGAGCCGGCCTGAGCCGCTGCGCCGCCAAACAGGAAATCTCCCGCATGCATGCACGCCTTCGTTTTCTTCCCTTCGCCGCCGCACTGTTCCTCGCAGTCACTGTCATGGCGCAAGCCGCCAGCCCGGCCAGGGCCCCGCAGGTGTTCGTCGGCACCCGGCTGCCGTTCGCCGCGAACGCGATCTATTTCGTGATGACCGACCGCTTCGTGAACGGCGACCCGTCCAACGACCACCGCCACCAGGGCGGCAAGCATCCGGATTTCAACATCCCCATCAAGGGACCGGACGGCAGGACGGCCAACATCGGCTACCTGGGCGGCGACTTCAAGGGCGTGCTGGAAAACGCGGGCTACATCCGCGGCATGGGTTTTGGCGCGGTGTGGATCACCCCCATCGTCGACAATCCCGACCAGGCCTTTACCGGTGGCGATCCGGTGACATGGGGCAGCATGCTCACCGACCGCGGCAAGGCCGGCTATCACGGCTACTGGGGCATCAATTTCTATCGCGTCGACGAACACCTTCCGAGCAAGAACCTCGACTACCGGCAATTCACCCGCGCCATGCACAAGGCGGGGTTGAAGATCGTGCAGGACATCGTGCTCAACCACGGCTCGCCCGCCTTCAGCATGCCGGTGAAGCAACCGCAGTTCGGCCAGATCTTCGATCAGAACGGCAAGCTGATTGCCGACCAGGACAACCTGGCGCCCTGGAAACTCGATCCGGTCCGCCACCCGCTGCAGCGCTTCTACAACGCCTGGCCGGACCTGGCGCAGCTGTCCAACAACGACAGCAACAACCCCGAAGTGTTGAAGTATTTCGTCGGCGCCTACCTGAAATGGATCGGTGAAGGTGCCGACGCCTTCCGCATCGACACCATGAACCACATGCCGACCCGCTTCTGGCGGCAGTTCGCCGCCGCCATCCATGCCCGGCACCCGGGCTTTTTCATGTTCGGCGAAGCCTTCGACAACAACGTCGACAACATCGGCAAGTACACCTGGAAGCGCAGCGGCAACATGAGCCTGCTCGATTTTCCCCTGAAGGATGCGATGCGGGCAGTGTTCGAGCACCCGGGCAGCGATTACGGGACTATCGAGTCGGCCCTGTACCTGACCAACGGCCCGTACAGCAACCCGTACCGCCTGGTCACTTTCTACGACAACCACGACATGAAGCGTCTGAATGCCACCGACAATGGCTTCATCGACGCCAACAATTTCCTGTTCACCGTGCGTGGCATCCCCGCCCTCTACTACGGCTCGGAGGTCGGCTTCGAGCGCGGCATGGGCGAGCACCAGGGCAACCGCAACTACTTCGGCCAGCAGCGCATCAATGCGGCGCCGGAAAACCGGATCTACCGGCATCTCAAGCGTATCGCCCGGCTGCGTGAGCGCACCCCGGCGCTGCAACGCGGCCTGATGCTGGTCGAGCGCATGCATGGCAACCAGGCCGCCTTCTACCGCGTGTTGCAATACAAGGGGGTGCACCAGATGGCATTGGTGTTGCTCAACAAGGGCGACAGCGACGCACGATTCACGATCCGGCGCTACCTGCAGCCGGGGCACTGGAAGGCGGTCATGAGCGGCAGCGACGTCAATGTGCCGCCGGGCGGGGTACTTGCCGCACAGGTGCCCGCCCACGGTGTGCGCGTCTACATCCTCGACGCGCCTGCCCGGCAACCGGAACTGGTGTCAGCCCTGACCCGCGCCATGATCGAACGCGGACGCCCGTCGGGCATGCAGTAACGCCAGCGCCACCAGCCCACACCGGTGGCACACCTGGATTCTCGAAGAAGGTCAGCCGTTGCGCAGGCTGGATTTGCGCACCACAAGGCGTGTCGGGAGTATCGCCGAATCCACCCGCTCGCCACGGATCTGCCCCAGCAGTCGTTCGACCAGGATGGTGCCTGCCTCACTGGTATCCTGCCGCACCGTGGTCAGTGGCGGATGCGCGAAACCCGCGCCGGGCACATCATCGAAGCCGGCCACGGCCACGTCTTCGGGAATGTTCATGCCGCGGCTTTCCAGCGCACGCATCGCACCCATCGCGATCAGGTCACTGGCGGCAAACACGCCGTCGAACCGGGTCTTGCGTTCAAGCAGGGCCGTCATCGCCTGATATCCCGACTCTTCGGTACTTTCGGCCACTTCGCACAGGTCATCGTCGACCTTCAGGCCGGCATCGACCAGGGCTTCGGTATAGCCGCGGTAGCGTTCGAAAAACTCCGGATAATGGGTACTGGCCTCGCCGAGGAAGGCAATGCGCCGGCATCCCTGTTCCAGCAGGTGTTCGGCCACGGAGCGGCCACCACTGAAATTGTCGCATCCGATGGATGTATCGGGCTGGTCGGCCAGTACCGCCCCCCAACGCACGAAATGCGTACCCTGCTCGACCAGCTTGCGTGCCTTGTCGCAATAGGTCAGGTAATCGCCGTAGCCGAGCAGGATGATGCCGTCGGCCTTCTTGCTGTCGGCATAATCGGCATGCCAGTCATCGGAAGCCTGCTGGAAGGAGATCAGCAGATCATAGCCATGCCGCGTGCAGGCGCGCGTGATCGATCCGAGCATCGACACGAAGAACGGATTGATGTGCGAATCGTCACTGGTCGGATCCTCGAAAAACAGCAACGCCAGCGTGCCCGAATGCTGGGTCCGCAGGTTCGATGCATTCTTGTCGACCTTGTAGTTGAGCTGCCGCGCCACCGCCTGCACCTTGCGCCGCGTGGCCTCGCTGACCAGCGGACTGTTGCGCAACGCGCGCGACACCGTCGCCTGCGAGAAGCCGGTCAGGTACGCGATGTCGATGGAGGTGGGTTTGTTCTTGGCGCTAGTCACGGGATGGTTCATAACAACCCTACAAGGCAGCCACCCGCATCCCTGGGTAGGGCCGGCTACAGTCTACCGGGTTCAGCCCCTTACGCCACAAGCCGGGAATCGCCATCTTCAGCGAAGATCGCCGTATTTCCCGAAGAATCAACGATGAAGAATCGTTGGACCCGGAATGTTTGTGACTGCATAGGCCATGCGCCTGCAACAGGCGGTCCGCTGGAAAGCTCCTTCCATGCAAGGAACAGCCTGGCATTGCTGTGGCCCGAACCGACCTGAGCCGTACAGCGCTTTACTGCCGGAACCTGGATCCCCCGCGGCACGTCGTGTCCCCGGACAGTCCCCGTCTGTCCGAATGTATTGCCGACGAGTATCCCGAGCGGGCCGATATACCCAGACAACAAGGCCCCGCCGAAGCGGGGCACGTTTTTGGCTGGGGGACCAGGATGGTTCGGCCCTTCCATGGGCCTCACCCCTCCGCGCTGCGCGCTCCGGGGCCAGCCTTCGGCTGTCCAATTTCGTTCCCGACGAAATTGTCGAACGTAGGTCCACTTACCTTCCCCCGCAGCCAATAAAAAGACCCCGCCGAAGCGGGGC
>Ga0256829_1001701_pt1 | contig 17573 bp, 13 predicted proteins | sample 131447metaG_FD_185979 | JGI IMG/M metagenome (GOLD analysis project Ga0256829, IMG submission 185979) | Hydrothermal vent microbial communities from Lau Basin, Pacific Ocean - 131-447 | ecosystem: Environmental > Aquatic > Marine > Hydrothermal vents | place: Pacific Ocean: Lau Basin | collected...
ATTTAGTGAAGTCTTAACTTTAAACGAAATAAAGTTTGCAACAATACCATTACAAAACATAGTTTTATCCTCTTCGCAACGTTTTAAAAATATACTTAAAGAAGCAGGAGAAGAGTTTGATTTGGTTATAAAAAACATGCCAGATGATGATTTGTATTTTTTTGGATGTACAATAATTATAAGCATGTACTATGGCTATAAATTAAATTTTAAACGTCCTATTTATTACGATATACCTGATGGTAATGGAATTTTAAGAACTTATAAAGTCCTTTATAATGCAGATTTTATAGAGATTTTACCTACAAAAGATGCTCCAGAATTTACTAAAGCAGATTATGAAGAGTTATTAGATAATTTTGATAATATAGATCTATGGAAAGAAAAATTTCCGCCAAATAGTTATCAATTTAAAGGATTTGTAGTGTCAAGTATGTTTGATGTAACAGACGATCAGTCTATATCAAATATAAAATCTACTTTGATTCAAATAAATAAAAGAGAGAAGAAGACGTTTATAGAAAATTTTGAAAATGTTTTTCAAAGACTATTTAATAGTAACAATATAAAAGTTGGTTTTTCAATATTTACACAAGAAGACAGTTCGCTTACGCAAGCCTATCAAAGTAATATAAAAAGTTTTTTATTAAACCATCAAGAAACAATACACTGTAAAGATGCACTTTGTATGTTTTCTTATGATAAGTTAATAAAAGATAAAAATTATTACACAATCTCTGATGTAGAAAAGCTGTATCAATTATCAAAAGGTAAAGAGCCACAACTTAAAGCTTTGCACGATCAAGGTATAGAAAGTGCTATTTTTGCTCCAATAGCAGAAGATGGACAGCTGTTAGCTATTTTAGAATTAGTGTCTAATCAAAAAGGAGAGTTAAACAGTATTAATGCAAATAAGTTAATAGATGTAATGCCTTTTATACTTACAGCTGTTAAACGCGCAAAAGAAGAGGAAGAAAACGAAATAGAAGCCATCATACAAAGAGAATGTACATCTATACATCCAAGTGTAAGATGGAAGTTTGAAGAAGCAGCAAGATTATTTAAAAAAGAACAAGAAGAAGGTAAACGTAACCCAAACTTTAAACGTATTAGTTTTGATAAAGTTTATCCATTATTTGGGCAAATTGATGTAAAAGGATCATCAAAAGAAAGAAATGAAGCAACACTTAAAGACCTTCAATTACAACTTAAACTCGTAAAAAATATAATTGAAAAAGCTTCAACACTAGAAGATTTAATAATTTACCAGCAAATTAAGTTTAAGATAGATCAATTTGAAGACCATTTAAAACAACAGTTTAAAGTAGATACAGAGCAAAAATTAACGCAGTTTTTTAATAAAGAAATAGAGCCTATATTTAGATTTCAACTAAATAAACACCAGCAATTAAAGGAAGATATAGAAGATTACTTTAATAAGATAGACGATACTTTAAAAGTTATTTATTTTTATCGCAAAAATTTTGATGATACCATTAGCTTGATTAACAAAAACATGGCGTCTATTATAGATAGAAAGCAAATTGAAGCTCAAAGCATGTATCCTCACTTTTTTGAACGTTTTAAAACTGATGGTGTAGAACATAACATGTACATTGGCGAGTCAATTACAAAGGAAAATTCTTTTAACGAAATTTATCTTTATAACCTAAGGTTATGGCAAATGCAGGTCATGTGCGAGATGGAAAATACATACTACAACCATCAACATCAATATCCAAAAGCTTTAGACGTAGCATCAATGATATTGGTGTTTAATCAACCGTTATCTATTCGTTTTAGAACAGATGAAAAGCATTTTGATGTAGACGGAACATATAATGCAAGATATGAGGTAGTAAAAAAGCGAGTAGATAAAGCTTATATAAAAGGTACTGACGAGAGAATTACCCAAAAAGGGAAGTTAACTATTGTATACTCTCAAAAAGAAGATGAAAAAGAATATTTACAATACGTTAAGTTTTTACAAGCCAAAAAACGTTTAGCAAATAATTTAGAAATATTAGAGTTAGATGATTTGCAAGGTGTTACTGGTTTAAAAGCAATACGAGTAGATATTCTTTATAACGATAAAGCAGAAGATGTTTACTTTACTTATAAAGACATGCTTAAAGATAAAAAGTAGATTTTTTATCTTTAAGCATATCTGTTTTAATAATAGAAGTTGTGTCTAAAACGTCTTCTATGTTAGTTCCAGGATTGTTCTTTACAGCAATTCCAAAAGCAATTAAAGACGTAATAATACCTATCATAAATACAGTATAAGTTATACGTAATAACCTATATTTTCTTTCTAACACTTTACCTAAAAAATATAAGTCTTTAGTAAGGGATTTATAAACGTAGTTTTTATCTTTTAAAAGCTCTTCTATAGCCCATTCGTATTCTTTTAAATCCATTTTATGGAAGTTACCAAAAAAGGTTAAGTTTACTTCTTTATTAGCGACATCTTCTTTGGTAAATTCTCCGCTAGTGACGTTAGGACGAGTAGCTATTATTGACATTACCATAGAAATCACGCTAAATACAGTAAAAATTACTGTAGGCCAAGTCAGGTAAGGATTAGTATCTAATTTAGAAATTAAATTAGCTAATACTACCGATATGATAATGGCATTTACAGATAGCAAAATATTAGCTTTTGTATCTGCAATATCGCTTAATTTAATATGGTTTCTTAAAGCAACTCTATAAAATGTTTGTATACCTCGTTCTGGGCTTTCGTTTTTATATTGTGCTTTATATTTTGCCTTAATTTTTTCCTTTTTAATTTTTCTTTTGTGCTTCTTTTTAGTTTTAATAAGCTTAGCAAGATTTTTCTCTTTTCTTGGTTGCCAATTCTTTAAAGCATAATCTGTATAAAATCGATGCTTTTTTGATAGCATTTTTATGTTTTCATCAAGCCATTCGCTAGGAGTAAATGTAGCGATACCATTAATTTCAAGCTCTTTTCTTAAAAATTCACTTGCTTCATTAAAATATTTTTTTCCAAAATGAGACGCATCTGCATCACGTAAGATTTTATCAAGCTCAGTTTTAGGTTCGTTAGCTACTTTTGTAGCCATTATGCAGTCTTTTACGCTATCAATTACCTTTTGATCAGCACCTTCTTTTTTTAGGAAATCTTCTGCAATTTTGGCGCTTTCATCTTCATGGTCATCCCTAGTTTTGGTGTAACCAGTGTCATGTAATAATGCTGCTAGCATCAAAATTTCAGCATCATTAACATTAATTTCAGAATTTTCAATTATTTCTTTTGTACATTTAAAAACACGCTTTGTATGTGTATGATTATGATAAACTATCGTATCCGGTAGTTCATTTTTAAAAAGTTCAAATACAAAGGATTCTGTTTTTTCAACAAGCTTAGTCATTTATAATTTTTTTAAACTAACCTAAAATAACCAAAAATTAACCGTAAATACTATTTATGTCAAAAAATAACATAATTCTAACGTTTTTTATTACATTTTTAATTGCTAGTTGTGCTTCTTACAAAGCACAATATAAAGAAGAAGATAATAAAATTCAACAACTTCCAGACAAATCAATAGATAAGACTTTTTATCTTATAGGAGATGCAGGTAAGTCGCCAATTAATGGCTATTCTAAAGGATTAAAAGCTTTTAAAAGTTTTATTAAAAATAAAAATACTAAAAATACTTATGCAATATTTTTAGGAGATAATATATATCCTGCAGGTTTACCTGATGAGGATGATGAAGGCTATTCTGAAGCTAAAAACAACCTACAAGCACAAGTTAATAGTTTAGATGGTTTTGAAGGAGATGTGGTTTTTATACCTGGTAATCATGATTGGTATGCAGATGGAGTAAAAGGTGTAAAACGACAAGAAAAATTTATAGAAGACGCTTTAGGTAAAAATACGTTTCAGCCAGAAAATGGTTGTCCGTTAGAAGATTATGATGTTGGCGAAAACACAAAGCTTATCATTATAGATACACAATGGTATTTAGAGAATTGGAATGATAATCCTACGATAAATGACAAGTGTGAAATAAAAACAAGAAAACGCTTCTTTTTAGAATTAGAAGGCGAATTTAAAAAAGCTCAAAATAAGCGTGTCATAGTTGCAATGCACCATCCAATGTATACCAACGGTACTCATGGTGGATTTTACGAAAAATCAAAGCACTTATACCCAACGCAAAGCAAAATTCCTGTTCCTATTTTAGCGTCGTTTTTAGTACAAGTAAGAACGCAAGGTGGTGTATCTATTCAAGATCGTTATAACGAAAGGTATAATGAGTTAATGAGTCGTGTAGAAACTTTAGCTTTAGAGTATGATAATATTGTCTTTGCATCAGGACATGAACATACCTTGCAATACATAGAAAATAATGGTATTAAACAAATTGTTTCTGGTTCTGGAGCAAAAGAATCTGGTGCAGCATTAAGTAGAAATGGTTTGTTTGCATACGGTAAGCAAGGTTTTGCAACATTAACGGTTTATAAAGACGGAGAAGCTTGGGTTAGCTATTACGGCGAAGAAAATGAAAATCCTAAACTATTATTTACACATCAAGTTTTTGAACAACGCGAACAAGAATTTGATGTTTCGACTTTACCAGATAATTTCCCTCAAACTATAAAAGCATCAGTTTACACTAAAGAAGAAACTGATAAATCAGGTGTTTATGAAGCCTTTTTTGGAGAACGTTATCGTGATTTATATAGTACAAAAATAGATGTGCCAGTTGCAACATTAGATACACTTTATGGCGGTTTAGAAATAGTAAGAGAAGGTGGCGGACATCAAACCAGATCTATAAGATTAAAGACTAAAGACGGAAGAGAATTAAATATGCGTGCACTGCGCAAAAGTGCCACTCAGTACCTGCAAACAGTGCTGTTTAAGGATAATTATTTAGAAGATGATTTTGATAAGACAATGGTAGAAAAACTAATATTAGATTTCTACACAGCAGCACATCCTTATGCATTTTTAGCGGTGCCAGATTTGGCAGATGCAGCAAAAATATATCACACTAACCCTAAACTTTATTTTATCCCTAAACATAAACATCTTGGCGATTATAATAAAAACTATGGAGGTGAATTATATATGATTGAAGAACGTCCAGAAGAAAATTACACTCACGAACGTAATTTTGGATATGCAGATGATATTGAAAGCACACATGATATCATAGCAAAAGTAAGAGAAGATGAAGAGTACAAAATAGACGAAAATGCTTTTGTAAGAGCAAGGCTTTTTGATATGTTAATTGGTGATTGGGATAGACACCAAGACCAATGGAGATGGGCACAGTTTGATCAACCTAATGGTGATAAATTGTTTAAGCCAATACCAAGAGATAGAGACCAAGTGTTCTCTAATTTTGATGGAGCTATTCTTGATATAACTCGTTTTTTGTCAGGAGCATCTAAGCAACTACAAGTGTATGATGAGAAGTTAAAAGATGTAAAATGGATGAATAGTGCTGGTGTTAAACTAGATAAAGTTTTAATACAGCAGTCTGGTAAAGATGTTTGGTTAAAGCAAGCAGCGTTTATTCAAGAAAATGTAACAGATGAAGTGATTGAAAGAGCATTCTTAAAATTACCTGAAGCGTCTAAGAATGAGTCTTTAGATGAAATTAAAAAGTTTTTAAAAGGAAGAAGAGAAAACTTAAAAGACATTGCTGAACGTTACTACAATTACCTAAACGAATTAGTGATTTTAACAGGAACTGATAAAGATGATTTTATTGAAATCAATCGTATTTCAGACGGTCAAACTAAAGTTACTATTTGGAGAAATAAAGGTGGCGAAAAGGCAGACGTTATTGTAGACAGAGTTTTTGATAAATCGGTAACTAAAGAGTTATGGATTTACGCACTTGATGATGATGATATTATTGAAGTAAAAGGAAAAGCGAACAACCTTATTTTTACACGTATTATAGGTGGGCAAAACAACGATAAGTACATTATCAAAAATGGAAGGCGTGTGCATGTTTATGATCACAAATCTAAACCAAATGAAATTGTAGAAAATAAAGGTGCAAAAATTAGTTTAACAGATATTTATAACAACAATTTATTCGATTTTCAACGAAATATTGTGAAGTCAAATATATTAGCGCCAAGTATTGGTTACAATCCTGATGATGGAATTTTATTAGGAATTCAAGACACATATACCGTTAAAGGTTTTAGTAGAAATCCGTACACACAAAGACATAAGTTTAAAGCAGGATATTACTTTGCAACAAGCGGTTTTAGCTTAGATTATAGAGGTGATTTTGCAAACTTTACTAATGAATGGAATTTGCATGTTACGGGTAAAGTAACTAGTGAAAACTTCACAAATAATTTCTTTGGTTATGGTAATGAAACTATAAATCTTGATGACGATTTAGGTTTAGATTACAACCGAGTAAAAACAAGCACTTACGCAGCAAGTTTTGGGTTGTCAAAACGCGGTAACTTTGGTAGTGACTACGGTATAAGTGTTTTAGCAGAAGCTATAGAAGTAGAAGAAACTCCAGACAGATTTATAGAAGTTTTACAACCACAAAACATTTCAGAAGACTTTTACGGAAGACGTTTCTTCGCAGGTTTACAAGGAGATTTTAAATACGAAAGTTTTGATAGTAAAATCACACCAACTCGCGGTATGACTTTTGATATTTCTGCAGGCGCAAAAACAGAGGTAAATAACAGTAAATATACCTACGGTTTTATAGATAGTAATCTAGGATTTTATAATGCATTAACCACAGATAGAAAATTAGTGCTTAAAACAGATGTAAGAACACAAATACGTTTTGGTGATGATTTAGTGTTTTATCAAGCAGCAAATTTAGGAGGACAAACAGGTTTAAGAGGTTTTAGGTTACAACGTTTTACTGGTAAACATAGTCTAGCCGGAAGCGCAGATGTACATTATAGATTAGGCTCTTTTAAAACTAAAACGTTACCATTGCAAATTGGACTTTTTGCTGGTGGAGACGTTGGTCGTGTATGGCTTAAAAATGATGATTCCGAAAAATGGCATAACGATTACGGTGGAGGATTTACTGTTGCTGCTGCCGAAACTATAGCTGGTACTTTTAACTTTTTTAATAGTGTTGAAGGTTGGCGATTTTCTTTCGGATTTGGTTTAAGCTTTTAATCAGATTCAATGAAAAACTATTTAGCAAGTTTATTAAAATATGTCTATAAGTTAGAAGGTAAAATTGCGTTTTACCCAACTTTTTATAGTGTAATAGGTCTTGCTTTTTCATTTTTAACTTATCGTGCCGAAAGCTTAGGTTTTTCTCAGTATTTATATGAAAATCTTCCACAGTTAATCATTAATAGTACGGATACTGCACTAAACATTTTAACCACTTTTATTGCTGGTTTAATTTCAATTATGGTGTTTAGTTTTTCAATGGTGATGGTGCTGCTTAATCAAGCTTCAAGCAACTTTTCGCCAAGAGTTTTACCTGGCTTAATTTCTAATAAAAGACATCAAAAAATACTTGGTATTTACAATGCTACTTTACTGTATTGTATTTTTACTTTAGTACAGATAGAGCCTAATCAAGAAAAATATCAACTTCCTGGGTTTTCGGTGTTATTGGCTATTGGTTTTATGACGATTTGCTTAGGAGCTTTTATCTATTTTATTCATTCCATTTCACAAGAAATTCAAGTGAATAACATCGTTTTAAATATCTATAAAAAAGCCAAAAACAGATTAGAAAAGCTTATAGATTCAGAAAAAAATAACAATCAAAATTTTCCTGATACTGAAGATTGGAATTGCTACAAAACAAAAACGTCTGGTTATATGCAAGATGTTGTATTAGGTGTTTTTCTTGATTTTGCAAAAGAGAATGATTGCAAGTTTGAAATAGTTTCTATCAAAGGAAATTTTGTTTTTAAAGATGAAATTCTCTTTAAGTGCAATAAAGAACTTAACGAAGAACAATTAGAAGAAGTGCATTCGTTTTTTAGTTTTTCAAGCAGTCAACGCATAGAAGATAATTATGTGTTAGCTTTTAAACAAATGACCGAAATTGCAGTAAAATCGATGTCGCCAGGTATAAACGATCCTGGTACTGCATTAATTTGTATAAATTACCTAACTCAATTATTTGAAATTAGGTTGCATAAAAAAGACCAGATTGTTTTATGTAAAGAAGATGTAGGTTTTGTAAAAGTCAATGCTGTAGACTTTAAATCGCTTTTATACTCTGTGATTACGCCAATAAGAACATATTCTAAACATGATATTGTCGTGGTTTTAAAACTGTTTACACTGTTAGAGCAGCTTAATCATAAGTCAAAAAACAACTCTTATTCTAAAACTATAAAAGAAGAAGCTAAAACTTTATATAAAGACGCAAAAGAAGCCATTAAAAGTGAAACAGATTTAGCAAAATTAGAAGACGCTTTTTTAAAGTTTTAAGGCGTAAATATTATTGTCTTCCTTGCCAGAATCTTCATCTGTAATAATCACAGTGTTGTTGTCTTTAAAACAAATACCTTCTTTTTGTGAGTCATGTTCAAAGTCTATCGCTTCAACGTTTCCTTCAAAAAAGTTGTCGTCTTTAAAGTTTGTAAGTTTCCATAATTTATCGTGGTTAAGCAGTACTATGGTTTTGCCGTCTTCACTAATGTCTGCAGATGTAATTTTGTTGTGTTTTCCGTCTAAATTATATTCTATAGTAAGTTCAGCTATGTGAGTTCCTATTGTGTTTGGGACTTTTAAAACTTTAAAGTTCTTGGTTTCTTTAGTAAAAATGTAAAAGTTATCATTGTATAAAAAGAAAGATTCAAAATCTTCAGATTTTACATTTTTTGGTAAAGTAAAATGAATGGTATCTGCAGTAACTTTATCTTTAACCGAATTTATATCTTCAATTTTATAGATAAAAAAATGCTCTCTTTTTCTGCTGTTATTTCCAAAATCACCAATGTATAGATTGCCGTCATCATCACTGGTTAGATCTTCCCAGTCTTCATTTTTAACATTACTAACATCAATATCTTTTACAATATTTCCTTTAAAGTCCATACCGTAAACATTATTTTTGTTTCCTGCATCTTCAATAGTCCAAACAATGTTTGTGTTGTTAACTATTTCAGCAGCAGAAGCTTCTTCTAAATCACTGTCAATAGAGCCTACAACAGTCAATTTTCCGCTTTGACAAGACATAAAAAGTAATATTAAAAAGGCAATAGGTTTTAACTTAAAAATCATAAATTGTACATTATTTAATGAGAATAGAATATAAGTATTGTCGTATTTATATTAAAAAATAGACTCATAAAAAAATTATAAATTAATGAAAAGTACCTTAAAAGTGGGACACAGAGGCGCAAAGGGTTACATATCAGAAAACACATTACCTTCAATACAAAAAGCATTAGATTTAAATGTAGATGGAATTGAAATAGATGTGCATCTTTGTGCGTTTGGAGAACTGGTTGTGTTTCATGATTTTACCTTAGACAGAATGACAAATGGTACTGGCGAAATCGGAAAACAAACTCTTAGTCAGTTACAAAACTTATTGGTAGATGGTAAGTATAAAATCCCAATGTTAACTGAAGTTTTGGACTTGATAAAAGCAAAATGTTTACTTAATATCGAGTTAAAAGGAGAAAAAACAGCGCTACCAACAGTAAAGTTGCTACATCAATATTTTGATAAAGGAACTTGGACTTACAATGATATTTTAATAAGTAGTTTTCAAAGAAAAGAGTTAGAAGCTGTCTATAATTTTGATAAAAAAATACCTTTAGGTGTATTAACTAAAGCAAGTGTAAATGCATCTATTAGATTTGCAAAAACGATAAATGCGGTTGCAATTCATCCTAACTTTGCACTTTTAAGTAAGAATAATGTGAAAGAAGCTCAAGACGAAGGTTTTAAAGTAAATGCTTGGACAGTTAACGATTTTGAGTCTATAGAGCGCATCAAATCTTACGAAGTTGATGCAATAATTAGTGATTTTCCTGATAGAATATGAAATATTTTGATGTTATAATTGTTGGTGGTGGCGCAGCTGGTTTTTTTGCAGCTATTAACATTGCAGAGCAATACCCAGATTTAACGGTTGCAATTTTAGAAAAAAGTAAAGAGGTATTATCTAAGGTGAAAGTCTCTGGTGGCGGACGTTGTAATGTAACGCATGCCGAGTTTATTCCGCAAGAACTAGTTAAAAATTATCCGCGAGGAGAAAAAGAACTACTTGGTCCTTTTCATACATTTATGACAGGAGATACTATGGAATGGTTTGAAAAAAGAGGCGTACCACTTAAAATAGAAGATGATGGACGCATTTTTCCAGAATCTAACAGTTCTCAAACTATCATAGATTGTTTTTTATACGAAGCAAAAAAACTTGGTGTTGAGGTTATCAAACAGCAAGTTGTTACAGAGTTTAATAAAGATGAATTTTGGCAGGTCAAAACAAAAGCAGATCAATTTTCGTGTGAAAAACTAATAATAGCAACAGGAAGTAGTACTAAAATTTGGGAACAATTAGAACAGCTTGGTCATAGTATTGTGCAACCAGTACCATCATTATTTACGTTCAATATTAATGATTCTAGAATTAAAGAAATTCCTGGTGTTGTTGCTCAAAATGTAACTGTAAAAGTTTTAGAGACCAACCTTGAAAGTCATGGACCTTTATTGATTACACATTGGGGAATGAGTGCTCCTGCTATTCTAAAACTATCAGCTTTTGGTGCTGTAGAATTAGCTGAAAAAAATTATAATTTTCAAATAGAAATCAATTTTATAAATCAAGATTTTGAAAATGTAATATCACAATTAAAGCAAGCTAAAATTGACTTAGCGAAGAAAGTAGTTGCTAATTATTCAATGTTTGATTTACCAAAACGCTTATGGAATCAATTGGTCTTAGCATCAAATATTAGTCAAGATATGAGATGGGCAGATATTAATAAATCTCAGTTAGAAAATTTATCTAGTCAATTAACTAAAGCCATTTTTAATGTAACAGGAAAAAGTACTTTTAAAGAAGAATTTGTTACCGCAGGAGGAATAGATTTAAAAGAAGTAAATTTTAAAAATTACCAAAGTAAGCTTTTTGAAAACTTATATTTTGCGGGCGAAGTTATAAACGTAGATGCTATTACCGGTGGATTTAATTTTCAAAATGCTTGGACTGGTGCATATATTTTATCTAAAAACCTTTTAAGTTAAGATGAAAACTTATTTAGCTTTTTTAAGAGGAATTAATGTTGGTGGTCATCATAAAATATTAATGAAAGACCTAAGAGAATTATTAAATAGTATTGGTTTTAAAGATGTAAAAACATACATCCAAAGTGGTAATATTATTTTTAAAAGTGATATTGAAAGTAATTCACTTTTAGAAGAAAAAATTCTAAATATTATAAAAGATAAATACAATTACAATATTGATGTTGTTGTAAAACAACCTCAAGGTATTCAGGCTATTTTAGATAATTCACCTTTTGACCAATCAACAACCGAAAAAGCTTATTTTATTTTATTAAAAAACTCTCCATCAAGTCAAAATATTGAGCAAATAAAGGCAATACATTATCCCGATGAAGAGTTTTTTGTAACTAGCATAGTTGTTTATCTTTATTGTAAGAAAGGTTATGGCAGAACAAAATGTAACAAAGTGTTTTTCGAAAAAAACTTAAACGTAATTACAACTGCCAGAAATTATAAAACCTTAAATAAAGTGTTAGAAATTAGTAAGGATGACTAGTGTTTTCTAACACAATCCCAAGCCATTTCTGTAACTTGCTTAATTTCTTTTTCTGATAATTCTATTGCACCCATTTCTTTAAGCTTTACAGCAGATGTAATACAACCAGAAGCTGTTTGCATTAATAATCTTAACTCTACATCGTTTCTAAGATGGTCTTCATCAATTCCTTTTTGAAAAAACTCTATTAATCCAGCTGTGTATTCTCTAACAGCTTCAACTAATTCTTTTGGCATTAACGGTGGTACAGCAACAAACTCCATAAACTTAAAAGCTAATGGGTTGCCAATGTAATAGTTAAAAAGATTTAAGCAAATTGCTTCAAATTGAGTTTTAAAATCAGTATCAGGTAAATTAGCCATCAAAACAACACCATAATCTTGGTTAATCATTTTGTAAATTTCCTCTAAGATTTCTTGTTTGTTGTCAAAATAGTGGTAAATAGTACCAACTGCAACATTAGCCTCTTTTGCTACTTGTGACATAGGTGTAGCATAAACACCTTGTTTTACCACCAATTCTAGCATGGTAAAAATTATTCGTTGTCTTTTATCCATTTGGATACAAAAAATTTGATAAGGTGAAAGAAGTTTTTGGTTAATTTTGGGAGTACTTCCACCTTAAGTTAGTTAATTAAACATTTAAATTTACACAAAGTGAATAAATAAATCAATTAATTAAATTGAATACCTATTCATTGTAAAACTACTAAAATTATAGAATAATAAAAACTATCTTTGTCAAAAAATAAATAATAAATGTTGATAGATCAGTTTTGTTTTTCATTAGATGTTAGTAAACTTAAGGAAGGAAGCGTGATTTGGGAATCTCCTAGTAACATTGCTTTAGTGAAATATTGGGGCAAAAAAGAGCATCAAATTCCAGAAAATACATCAATAAGCTTCACTTTAAACCAGTGTAAAACAATTACAGAATTAACATTTGTTAAGAAAAATTTAACAGAAGAATTTTCATTTGATGTTCTTTTGGACGATCAAGCTAAGCCAGAATTCAAATCTAAAATAGCTACATTTTTCAAGCGTGTAGAAGGTTATTTGCCATTTTTAAAACATTATCATTTTGTTATAAATACAAAAAATACGTTTCCTCATAGTTCGGGTATCGCTTCCTCAGCTTCTGGGATGAGTGCTTTAGCTTTATGCTTAATGGATGTCGAAAAATTACATAATCCTCAAATGACACAAGATTACTTTAATAAAAAAGCGTCATTTTTAGCAAGATTAGGTTCTGGTAGCGCCAGCAGAAGTATTGAAGGACCAATTGTAGTTTGGGGTAATCATCCAGAAATTGAAGAAAGCAGCGATCTTTTTGGTGTTAAATATCCGTATAAAGTACATGATAATTTCAGCAATTTTAACGACACAATTTTACTTGTAGATAAAGGCGAGAAACAAGTAAGCAGTACTGTTGGTCATAATTTAATGCATGGACATCCATTAGCAAAAAATAGATTTATTCAAGCAGAAGAAAATATCTCTAAACTAAAATCTATTTTAGCATCAGGAGATTTAAACGCATTTATAGAGTTAGTAGAAAGTGAAGCACTTACATTACACGCAATGATGATGACAAGTTTGCCTTACTTTATATTGATGAAACCCAATACACTTCAAATCATTAATAAAATTTGGCAATTTAGAAAAGAAACAGGCTTGCCAATTTGTTTTACATTAGATGCAGGAGCAAACGTTCATGTTTTGTATCCATCAAAAGAAGAAGAAAAAATATTAAAATTCATTAACACAGAGTTAGTTGCGTATTGCCAAAACGGTCATTATATTTGCGATAAAATTGGTTTTGGCGCTAAAAAGCAGTAAATTTATATAACCATTGCATTAATAGCTTATGAAAGGTCCCTTATTTTATTCTAAAATTTTACTTTTTGGTGAGTACGGTATCATCAAAGATTCTAAAGGATTATCGATACCATACAACTTCTACAACGGAGCGTTAAAAAAAGATAATAACTTATCAAAAGAAGCTAAAGCATCTAACGAAAGTTTGAAACGTTTTGCTGACTATTTATCCAATATTAATAAAGATTTAGTGACTTTTGATATTGATGCACTAAATCAAGATATAGCGCAAGGTATGTTTTTTGACTCTTCAATACCACAGGGTTATGGAGTAGGAAGTAGTGGCGCTTTAGTGGCTGCTATCTATGATAAATATGCAGATGAAAAAATTACTGTTTTAGAAAATTTAACTAGAGATAAGCTATTAAAGTTGAAAGCTATTTTTTCTGAGATGGAATCTTTCTTTCACGGAAAATCTTCAGGATTAGACCCATTAAATAGCTACTTAAGCTTGCCAATTCTTATAAATTCTAAAGAAAATATTGAAGCAACAGGTATACCAACTCAAAGTACAGATGGTAAAGGTGCTGTGTTTTTATTAGATTCTGGTGTTGTAGGTGAAACTGCACCAATGGTTTCTATTTTTATGGAAAACATGAAACAAGAAGGCTTTAGAAACATGCTTAAAGACCAATTTATAAAACATACGGATGCTTGTGTAGAAGACTTTTTAAAAGGAGATATTAAATCTCTGTTTAAAAATACAAAGCAATTATCTAAAGTCGTTTTTAATCATTTTAAACCAATGATTCCTGCACAATTCCATGAACTTTGGAAAAAAGGATTAGAAACCAATGATTACTATTTAAAACTTTGCGGTTCTGGAGGTGGCGGATACATTTTAGGATTTGCTCCAGATTTTAAAAAAGCAGAAGAAGCTTTAAAAGATTATAAATTAGAAGTGGTTTATAACTTCTAAAAATTATCACAAGCATAATTAACTTTAATTATATGCTGTCCAGAAAACAAAAACATGTGTTGCTTAAATTTTTCAGCATGTTTTCTGTGGTAAGAGGTTATAATATTTTAGTAATAATTGTAGCGCAATACTTAGCGTCCATTTTTATTTTTGCACATGATAAATCAGCAAAATCTGTTCTCTTAGATTTAAATTTATTAATGTTGGTTTTAGCATCTGCAGCTGTTATTGCTGGTGGATATATTATCAATAATTTTTACGATTCTGAAAAAGACTTAATCAATAGACCAAATAAATCTATGTTAGATAGGTTGGTTAGTCAAAATACAAAACTGTCTTTATATTTTGTGCTAAATTTTTCAGCAATAGTCATGGCTAGTTATGTGTCTTTTAAACCAGTCTTATTCTTTTCTGTTTATATATTTGGGATCTGGTTTTATTCTCATAAACTAAAAAAAATGCCAATAGTAGGCAATTTAGTGTCAGCTATTTTAACAATAACGCCCTTTTTTGTCATTTTTGTGTATTACAAAAATTTTGATAATGTAATATTAATGCATGCTTCATTTTTGTTCTTAATACTTTCAATAAGAGAACTTACCAAAGACTTAGAAAATATTAAAGGAGATTTAACCCTTAACTATAGAACTATTCCTATAGTTTATGGAGAGGCTACTTCAAAAAAAATGATTAGTGTTTTGGTCGCGCTTACATTAATACCTTCATATTTTTTAATTACACAATACAATATTGGTAAGATGAATTTTTATTTCTATATCTGTGAAATCTTATTAATAGTCTATTTATTTCTACTCTGGAAATCTAAAACAAAGACGCATTATTTGTGGTTACACAATATCTTGAAATTCATTTTGTTGGCAGGTGTTTTAAGTATTGTTTTAATAGACTATAATGTAGTTATAGAGCGTATTTTGTGAAAAATTCGTTGTAGCTTTGCAAAAAAATAAATTATGAGTAGACATCAAGGTGCAAATGATAAGAGAAAAAACTCTGGAAGAGGCAGAGGAAACTCTAAAAGCAAAACTTATGCAAGAGGTAACGCGCCAATAAAACCCAAAAAGGTTTCTAAACAGGCGTCTTCAGATTCTGACTTAATCAGGTTAAATAAATACATAGCTAACGCAGGTATATGTTCTCGTCGTGAGGCTGATCAACATATAGCAATGGGTTTGGTCACCGTAAATGGTAATATTGTTACCGAAATGGGTTACAAAGTAAAGTTAGATGACGAAGTGCGTTATGATGGGGCAAGAGTAAGTCCAGAAAAAAAGGCATATGTTTTATTAAATAAACCAAAAGGTTTTGCAACAACAACTAGTACAGATAAAGGTCGTACTGTTATGGATTTGGTTGCAAATGCAACAAGCTCTAGGATTAAGCCAATTGGTCGTTTAGGACGAAACTCAACAGGGTTATTATTGTTTACAAACGATGAAAAGATTGTAAAAAAGTTTACAAATTCTAAAAATGGCGTATCAAGATTATTTCATGTAGAATTAGATAAAAATCTAAAACTTGAAGATTTAAAGAAAATTCAAGAAGGATTTAAAGTAGATGATAAGTTAACAACAGTAGAAGAGGTTAGTTATATTGATGGTTCTCCTAAAAAAGAAATAGGTATCAAAATTAAAAATACAGGTAATACAATTTTAAGAACTATTTTTGATCATTTAAAATACGATATTGTAAAAATAGACTGTGTTGCAATTGCACATCTAACCAAAAAAGATATTCCTCGCGGTAATTGGAAGATCTTAACAGAACAAGAAGTAAATACTTTAAAAATGTTATAACAAAAAGCCAACTTAAACAGTTGGCTTTTTTTTTATTTTTCTTTCTTAAATCCGTAGGTGTTTTGACCAATAAAATCTTTAGGAAATTGGTCGTCTCCTTCAAAACCAATTTCAATAGTACCGCTATCTTCTGGTACAAAATTAGTTTTAAATATATAATCCCATAAGCTTAAGCTAATTCCGTAGTTAATACCATGTCTACCTTCTGGTATAGTGTAAGCATGATGATAAAGGTGCATTACAGGATTATTAAAAATATATTTTAAAGGACCATAGGTTAGCTTTATGTTAGAATGGTTTAGGTGACCAATAGTAATTGCGATAAAATGAACGATATAAGCTTGTTCAGGTTCAAAACCACCAAGAATCATTACTCCAAAAACCTTTAAGGGTTTATATAAGACGTTTTCCATCCAATGGTAGCGTAAATGTGCCGCAAAACCCATTTCTTTAACGCTATGATGTACTTTATGGAAATTCCAAAGAAATTCATAACGATGAAGTAGCACGTGTGTAAACCATTGTACAAAATCTAAGATCAAAAAGAAAACAAGCAGTTGTAACCAAGGAGACCAATTAGAAATATTTATTAATGCTAAGCTTTGAGTAGTTATATTAAATTCTGCAAAAAACAAACTAATAATTTTATAAAAGCCACTTATAACTATAGAAAAAACAAAAAAGTTAAAAAACATATAGAAAGCATCTAGCCAAAAGTCTTTTCTAATAATAGCTTGGTTTTTTCTCCACGGAAAAACAATCTCTAATCCCCAAACAATTAAAGATATAAGGATTAGTCCCCAAAAGTAATTTGTGTACCAAGGGACTTCAAAAATTATAGATTTATAAGTCCAATTAACCGTTCCTAAAAAAGAGTTAATAAAAGCGTCTAAATATTTTTCCATTTATTAATTATGAAACTTAAATTTTAGTCGTGCAAAATACTAAATCTTACAGATGTTTTTTGTGATTTTTGTTACAATTGAAAAAAAACAAAAAAAAGTTTTGCGTGTCAAAAAAAAAATTACATTTGTCACGCATTTAGCTGAACATTTTGAAAACTGTTTCTATGTTCGGGCTTTTGAAAATTAGGAAGTCATATTCAAAAGCAGCTTACAGATTAAGTGACCGAATTTTAAAGCTAACTTCCGCATTTACTTCAATTTATGCTAGTCAGCATCAGCTTGGCTTTGTGCCAACTTATGAC
>Ga0256829_1001702_pt1 | contig 17550 bp, 14 predicted proteins | sample 131447metaG_FD_185979 | JGI IMG/M metagenome (GOLD analysis project Ga0256829, IMG submission 185979) | Hydrothermal vent microbial communities from Lau Basin, Pacific Ocean - 131-447 | ecosystem: Environmental > Aquatic > Marine > Hydrothermal vents | place: Pacific Ocean: Lau Basin | collected...
CCCTGGATTGCCCTCCATAAAGAGGTTGTGCATACCAGCTGCTGCTATCATGGCTGCACGTTTTGCTACCATCTGTCCTTTAACTTCTTTAAAATCTGACTCATATTCTTCTTCATAATAGTAAATCATATCTGATACTTTTAGCTGTTTTGCATCATATTCAAACTGTTTAACATTTGCTTTAAATGTGCCACTTCCCAAAAGGACTATGGCTTCATTTAGTGTATTTACTGCTACAAATTCTACTCCTGAAATATGACTCAAATAAACAATAGCTTCTTGTGGAACGATGGCTCTTTTTATAACGCCTTGCTCTTTTAAAGATAGTATAAGAGGGAAAATCATAGAAGAACTTTTTACTCTACCATCAAGACCTAATTCACCAAAGACAAATAGACCGTCTTCTTTAAAACTCTTTTTATTTAACGCAATAAGTAATGCTAATGGAAGGTCAAAATGACTCCCACTCTTTTTTATTTCAGAAGGGCTAAGACCTATGGTTATTTTTAATGGAGGAAAAACAAATTCATTAACTAGCAAGGCAGACTTTACACGCTCCTTTGCCTCTTGTATATCGGAGTTTGCTAAACCTACTACAGAAAATCCTGGTAAACCTTTTGTAAAAGTTGCCTCTACTTCTATAACCTTTGCATTTACTCCATCAAGAGTTGCGGAAGTAAGACGATTTACAATGGCTTCTTTTTTGGGTTTTTGTTTAACTTTTATCGCTTTAGGTGGTGTACCACTATCACTTTTTACATTCATAATAATATTATGACATAATATAAAAGGCTTATGCCATAATGTTTTAAATTGACATATTTTTTTACAAAAAAAGGTTGGTCTTTTAGATAGAACCCTCTTTTTGTCTACGCTTCCACTCTTTTTCAAACTTTTTACGTTTGATATATGAAAGTTTTTCTATAAATACTTTTCCATCAAGGTGATCTATCTCATGTTGTATAGCTACTGCTAAAAAATCATCGTCATCTATACTCTTTTTTTCTCCATGCCTATCAAAGTATTCTACTTTCACATGTTTTGAACGTTCTATATCTTCATATATACCAGGAACAGAAAGACACCCTTCTTGAAATTTTTCTTTACCGTCTTGCTCTATTATTACAGGGTTTATCATCTCTAAAGTATTTTCTCTAGGTTGATCACGTGTTCCATCTTCACACTCGTCTTCTAATGGAATATTGATAACAAGTACACGCATATCTACACCTACTTGTATAGCAGCTAATCCCACACCATTACGAGCTATCATGGTATCATACATATCATCGAGTAAATCGTGTAAAGCACCATCAAAAGCGGTCACATCTTTAGAGATAAGCTTAAGTCTTTTATCTGGATAAACAACTATTTCACGAACCATATCTTATTTTCCTTTACTATAACTAGTTGTCCCAATGTCCTACTTATATAAAACTCTTTGTTAGTACTTTGTCGATTAGTCCATATTCTACTGCTTCTTTTGAGGACATAAAATTATCACGTTCAGTATCTTTTTCTAATTGCTTAGCTTTTTTACCGCAGTTTTTTGCCATAATCTCATTTAATGAATCTTTAAGTCTTTGTATCTCTTCTGCTTGTATCTGTATATCTGTAGATTGTCCTTGAGCTCCACCTGATGGCTGATGAATCATAATACGAGCATTGGGCAAGGCATAACGCTTACCTTGAGTACCAGATGAAAGTAAAAATGCACCCATAGAGGCAGCTTGACCCATACAAATGGTTACTATATCTGGTTTTATGTAGTTCATAGTGTCATACATAGACAAACCAGAAGTTATAACTCCTCCTGGAGAATTTATGTAAAAGTATATGTCTTTATCTGGGTCTTGTGCTTCAAGAAAAAGAAGTTGAGCTACTATGGTAGATGCTACTTGGTCATTTACCTCACCACTTAACATAATAATACGGTCTTTTAAAAGACGTGAATAAATATCGTAAGATCTTTCACCTCTGCCTGTTTGTTCTACAACGTACGGAATATAACTCATTATGTGCCTTTGTTAATATATAGTTAAATAGATTTTAAATCAACTCAAATATACATTAAGATAATCAATAGATAAGGTGCGTTAACAAACGCACCTTATATGCTAGTTTTCCAAACCTAACATTTTACCAAAGAGTTTATCTTCAATCATTCCCATTTTAACAGCAGGAAGAAGGTTATTTTCTTGATAATATTTTATTACCTCTTGTGGGTCTTGTCTGCTTATCATAGCTTCATAATAAATCGCTTGAGATACCTCTTGGTCATCTACAGTTATTTCTTCTTTTTTAGCCAATGTATCTACTATAAATGTTGCCTTCACAGAGTTAATAGCATCACCTCTTACAGAGTCACGAAGTTCATTTATTTTCTCTTCATTGTCCTTGTATGTTGCTAGCTCTTCTTCACTCATCTCTTGTGCTTTTGCATTTACTTTTACATCTATTTCTTGATCAACAATGTTATTTGGAAGTGCAATATCAAATTTACCAACAAGTGCTTCAACCATTTTTGGTTTTAACTCTTCATTATATATTTTTGAAAGTGCTGCGGTTTCTATTTGGGCTTTTACTTTTTCTTTAAGCTCATCAAGTGTAGCCTTTTCATCATTAAGTAATTTTTGTGCTAGTTCATCATCAATCTTAGCTTCTAACTGCTCTTGAATTTCATGAAGTGTTACTTTAAATGTTGCTTCTTTACCTGCAAGGTCTTTTGACTGGTAATCTTCTGGGAAAGTAACCACAACATCTTTTTGCTCTTCACATTTCATACCTATGATTTGTTCTTCAAACCCTGGGATAAACTGACCTGAACCAATTTTAAGATTAAACTTTTCAGCCTTACCACCATCAAATGCAACACCATCAACAAAACCTTCAAAGTCAATAAGTGTCATATCTTCATTTTCTACGGCACGTTCATTATCTATTTTAACAAATGGTGCTTGTTCTTTGGCCATCTCTTCAAGTTTTGCTTCTACTTCTTTGTCATCTGCTTTTGGTTTATCAAAGGCAGGAACTACGTCCATATAACCATCTAAATTAAAATCAGGTCTAGTAGATACTTCAACTTCAACTTCAATGCCTGCATCTGTTTTTTCATATTTTTTAAATGATGGCTGACCCAATATATCTGTAGGATTAATATTTGCTTCTTTTACACCTGCGTCTATGAGGTCTCTTAGTGCTTCACTCTCTGCATCTTGTGCAAGTTTATCGCCATGCATCTGTTTTACGACAGCTACAGGTACTTTTCCAGCTCTAAAGCCATCTACTTTAACTTCTTTTGCTGCTTGTTTTGCAAGTTTTTCTATATTTGCATCTATTGATGCTGCATCAAGTGTACCACTTACGATGATATTTGCATCGTCTACTTTATTTACTGTAACTTTCACTACAATCCTTTAATATATAATTGCATGATTTTATCTAAAAAATGTTAAAAGGCTAATAATAGAAATAGAATAGGACAAGACAAGAGAAAGTAAAAGTGTAAGCAAGAAGAGAGTTACCTCTTGCTTAGTTGTATAGTGTTTATTTTGTAGTAGATGTTTGAACTACTTCAAAGCCCATCTCTTTAAATGTTTCTACCACTTCAGCATCTATAGCTCTCATATATTTGATACGTTCAGGGTCTTTAAAATCAAGACCATTAATCCAGTTATTTACACTAGCATACCCTACGTGAAGTTCATTTGTTCCTTTTGGAATGTAGAAATACACAGTACAAGGTGCAAACATACCTGCTTGCGGTACACCACGATTAAAGATAGAGTTTGAAAATTTAAAGTGACAAAGCAATGAAACCCAATATGCATCATATTTATCAAAATCTAAATCCATATCTGAATATTCAAATTTTAGGTCTAAAAAACCTGCGATAATAAAGTTATGTTTTGAAAAACGACCATCATGATCTGATACAAAATCTTCTACCCACTCTTCTAAATCATCTGGTTTTTTAAACTTTTTAACCAACTTTGTAAGACCTTTTGCTGGCAATGCTTTTGTACGAATAAACTTTTTTTTCATTGTAGGTTTTAATGTTTTTGTTACAAGGTCATCATATCCTGCTACCATATCGGCAAATGCTTTTCTTGTTGATGGGTCTTTTTCACCTATAATATCAAGCATAGTATCTGGTGTTAAATGACCATACCATGTGTTGTTATCATTTTTTGTATCGAGTGTTTTGTACACTAAGAAGTTAAATGGTGCGTATGCTCCAATGTCTGGGTTTTTAAGGAGAAGTGGTCTTATCTTCTTTTTGTTTATAATATCAAAAAAAGATATCATCTCAACATTTTTTTCTTTATACTTTTGATAGTAAAAATTTTGAATATTTCTATTGGCCGCTACAGTAGTAAACCCAATAGTACCAATTTGTTTAATCAAACCATCTACTTTATCTTGTACATTTCCTACAGAACCTCTTAACTTACCAGTTACCATCTCATCATTTGCATGTGCAATCCCAGCAGTGATAAGACACGCTAGTAGTATATTTTTCAACTTCATTCTATTCCTTTTAAATTTAATGCAAATATGATAATGTAAATTATATTAAACAAGGATTAATTATTATTTAGAAAAATACAAAGAGACTTTTGGGCTATCTTGCTTCTTTATATGAAACATAAACCTCATTTAAAAATAGATTGTTCCCATAAAGTTATGAGAACAAAATACTAAATCTTAGTCATAAGCCCAAAGCTTTTAACAAACGGTACTGCCATTGATGGGTTTTTAATCATCGCTTTAAAATCACCTGTTTTAAACTGGAGTTTTCCTGTTGCAAAAGCCATACCCATAGTAGTCATAGTTAATGCCTTTGTTGTCCATTTATCCCAATTTTTCTCATCGCCTCTCATATCCCAATCGGGTGTTTCTCCATTGTAAAGTCCTGCCGATACTGCTTTTCCATCTTCTACTACAAAAACACATCTTGGCTCTTCTTCATTTTTAAACCCACAAGTAATAACCGAAGAGAAATTAATCTCTGCTAATTTATCTGAAACTTCAGGGTCCCCGTTCCATAAGTCTTTAAGTGTATTGATCCATTCATCTGTAAATAGTTGTGCCATTTTATTCCTTTTTATTGTTTGTAAGAAGTCTACTGATAATTACCTTTAAAATATTTGAATAAAGGAAATATAATAGTCGGTAAACCGACCCTACGCGTTTGGTGTAAAATTATATATTTAATCAAAAATCAAAGCAAAAATTCATTATTCACTATTCACCGTTTGCTAAATTTTTGTCTTAGCGGGTGAAACGAACGTAATGGGTACGGGTCTTATTGTTGTTGTACGTGTAGCCATAGTAGAAGTTGACTAGCCATGCAGAGGCTGTACTGCCTGCAAAGGTAGTAGACGACCAATAGTAGTAGCTAGTTGAGTTTTCTTCTTTAGCCCTACTAGTAAAAGCTGTCACTAGTAAAATACCTAAGGCTCTATGCCACAAAGGGCGAGAAAACCGCACAATCAATAAATTCAATTATTCATATACAGTGCCTTTATGATATAATATAAATAAAAATGAGTTATCTATGAAAGAAAATAGAGTCCATGATTTAATTATTCAAAATCAAGATATTCAACATGGTATAAATAGTCTTTTATCCATATCAAATAATACAAACTATGTTCATGAGGATAAATATATTAATGGTATTACAGCTGATTTTACTGTATTAGAAAATAATAAAATTAGAGCAATAATTGAATGTAAAGCAGGAGATATAGGTGTCACAGATTATGTAAGAGGAATTGGACAATCTTTACAATATGAGTATTTTTATGATGAAAAAATTTCCCCTAAAGGTTTTAAATATCATCAAAATTTTAATTCTATTTTACTTTTTCCATCTTCTGTTGTTAAAGAAAACAACTTCAATATAGGTGATTTTAAATATCCTTTAAGTACTTTACTCTTTGAAATAAATGATACCAATAGTATTATTCGGCATATTGAACAAAAAGAACTAAATAAATTGAAACAAGCATCTCTTAGTGGTTTAGTAACTATATCACAATATTATTTTAGAGATACTCGAATTTATGAAGCTTATATTCTTTTAAAACATTTATCATATTTGTCTCATACATATGATTTTGTTAATAGAACACAATTAGAACATGAATTTCTTAGAAAAATTGGTACACAAAATAACAATAACTGGAGAAATGCTTTTATTACACTTGCCTCTTTAGGGTTAATTACAAGTCAAAATTTACCAACTCCATTTGGATTTGCATTTGCACATTTAACTTTTGAAGCATTTGCATCTAAAATAATGTTCTCATATATGCAACCTTATGTAAAAGAACTTTATGAAGTTTTTAATCACAATAGATTTATTCAATTAAATAACCAAGAGATAAAAGATTTTATTTTTCATAAATACAATAATAGAGATGTACTATTTCTTACAGAATCAGATGGAAGATATATATCAAGTTGGTTAAATATTTTAAGAGATGATTTTGGATGTATAAATTTTCAGCCAAGAAGTAGCCAACGAGAAATTATTTATAATCCTATTGAGCTAAACGAGTTGTCTCTACAACAATATATTAAAAAGAGTAGCAAAGCATACGAATATATAGAAAAATATAATAATTTATTAAGGACTTTATAATGGCATATACAATTTTTGAAACTTTTGTTGGGGCAGGTGGTGCTCATATTGGTTTTTGTGAAAATGGTTTTATCTCTAAATATGTTAATGATATAGAGCCTACTTGTTTAAAAACATTGACTTATAATAATCCTGAAATAAAAGAGACAGCATATATTGATAATGGCTCTATTTTAGATATAGAACCAAAAGAGTTATTAAAAAAAACAAATATGAAAAAAGGTGAATTAGATGTTTTTTTTGGTGGAATTGTTTGTAAAGGATTCTCATTAGCAGGAGAAAAATCTCCCAACGATGAACGAAACTATTTTTATCATAAACAGATAGAATTAGTGGAAGAAGTACAACCAAAAATCTCTTTAATAGAAAATGTTCCAGGTATTGTAAATGCTAAGGTTTTGGCTTTAGATACACCTTTGGAGATAAAAGAAGAGGTAGATTTACTTTGGAAAGAGTTAGAAAATTTCAAAGGTTTAAAAGCAAAATTGAGAAAAGAAAATAATATTACTCCTAAACTTGAAGAACAAGGAAAAGTATTACGTAAGAAGAAAGAAACAATATTAAAAGATTTAGAAAATAAAGGATATTTTGTTTCTGTACTAGAAGATATTTATGCAATGTATCAAAAGATAGGATATAGAGTTTCCCATAAAGTTTTAAATTCTGCATGGTATGGTTCTAGTACTAAAAGAGAAAGAATTATTATAGTAGCAATTCGAGATGATATAAAAGAAGAATTCAATTTCCCTGTACCTACTCATATGGATGATTCATTAATGAGAAATTTAGATAAAGATTTAAAATCGAAAAAGTATCAAAAGGCAAATACTGTTAATTTTGCTCTCTCTTTAATTGATTATAGCAATATTGATGATTTAGATAATAAACCAATGAATCATGCTCCTAAAACAGTAGAAAGATTTAAATATATTCCAGAAGGGGAGAATATTGCAAAAAATATTGATAAATTACCTGAACATTTAAAAATAAGTAGGTTCTATTCAAGAGGGAGTACAATGAGGCTTCATGGAGATAAACCTAGCCCAACACTTGTTCCAGGACATAGTAACTTCCCCGTTCATCCAAGAGAACATCGTTCAATTAGTGTCAGAGAAGCATCTGTAATTACTGGATTTCCTTTAGATTATAAATTTTTTGGTTCACATACAAAAAGATGTGAACATGTAGGAAATGCTGTACCACCACAATTATCAAGTGCTTTGGCTAAATCTTGTATTGAATTTTTAAAACAAATAGATAACAAATCCTTTGATTTAATATATAAACCTATTGCTAAAAATTTAAATATTAATAATATATATTTTCCTGAAGTAATAGACAATATTATCCAACAAAGAGTCTATTTATAATTTACGTGAATTTGCCTTAAATAAATAATATCAAAAACTAATTTATTTTTATTTTTAGATACAATACACACATATTAACATTTGGAAAAGATGATGACAAAAGATGAAGAATTTGAACAAGCTATAACAAAAGTCCTTGAACTTTTAGGAGAAGACCCTAGTCGTGAAGGACTTGTTAAAACACCTAGTCGTGTGGCAAAAGCACTAAAGTTTCTTACAGAGGGTTATGCTCAAGACCCAAAAGAGATACTAAACCAAGCACTTTTTACTACTAGTAACGATGAGATGGTACTTGTAAGAGATATAGAGTTTTATTCCATGTGTGAACATCATATGCTTCCTATCATCGGGCGTGCTCATGTAGCATATATACCAGATGGTAAAGTAGTAGGACTTTCTAAAATACCTCGCATAGTAAATGTATATGCAAGACGACTACAAATACAAGAGCAGATGACAGAGCAAATAGCAGATGCTATACTTCAAACCATAAAACCAAAAGGTGTAGCAGTAGTAGTACAAGCTCGTCATATGTGTATGGAAATGAGAGGGGTACAAAAAATCAACTCTACTACCGTAAGTTCTGCACTTCGTGGACTATTTAAAAAAGATGAACGTACACGAAACGAATTTTATAACCTTATAAATACTCCTACACCATCTAACTTTTAATATCTCTCCTTGAACTACATCAAGGGGTTTTAACCCAATTCAGAGTAATATACTCTTCTTTAAAACGCATTTTTTATCTTATATTAAGAATAACAGCGTATTATGCAAAAAACCAATTAGGACTATTTTAGTCTTAATTAAAATGAAACTCGTTTTTCAGAAGGAACAAAATGACAACTGTTTATTTAGACAATAACGCAACAACCATAGTAGACCCTCAAGTGTTTAAAGAGATGGAGCCTTACTTTGTACAAAAATATGGCAACCCAAATTCACTACATTCATTTGCATCAGATACACACCCTGGTATTAAGACAGCTATGGAAAAGATATATGCAGGGATTAATGCAAATCACAAAGACTCTGTTATCATCACTTCATGTGCTACAGAGAGTAATAACTGGGTACTAAAATCTATCTATTTTGAGTACATTTTAACTGGTAAAAAAAACCATATTATGGTTTCTGAAGTGGAACACCCTTCTGTAATTGCTACTGCTAGGTGGATAGAAAGTATGGGCTGTAAAGTAACTTACTTACCTATAAACAATGAAGGTATAGTAGATGTGCAAGCAGTAAGAGACAACATTACAGACAAAACTGCTTTAGTTTCTGTAATGTGGGCAAACAACGAAACAGGTGCTATCTTTCCTGTTGAAGAGATAGGTGACATTTGTGAAGAGCATGGTGTGCTTTTTCACACTGACGCGGTACAAGCTATAGGTAAACTTCCTGTAAATGTGCAAGGGTTTAATGTGGATTATCTTACATTTTCAGCACATAAGTTTCATGGTCCTAAAGGTGTAGGTGCATTGTATGTGAAAAAAGGTAAAGAGCTTATGCCTTTACTTCATGGTGGCTCACAAATGGGTGGATACCGTTCAGGTACGCTTAACGTTGCTGGCATTGTAGGTATGGGTAAAGCCATAGAAGCAGCCGTAGATGCACTAGATTTTGAGATGACAGACATCAGAGAGATGAGAGATGACTTTGAAGATGAACTTCTTAAAATAGAAGATACCTTTGTAGTAACTCCTAGAAATAAAAGAACACCAAATACCATTCTTATCTCTTTTAGAGGTATAGAAGGTGAGTCGATGTTATGGGACTTAAACCGTGCAGGTATTGGGGCTAGTACGGGGTCTGCTTGTGCTTCGGAAGATTTAGAAGCAAATTCGGTTATGGAAGCTATAGGTGCTGCTGAAGATTTGGCACATACTGCCATTCGTTTTTCACTTAGCCGCTACACTACACAAGAAGAGTTAGATTATGTTCTTGAGATTGTAAAAAAAGCGGTCGTTAGACTTAGAGGAATATCAAGTTCTTATGCCTATGCACCAGAAGGTCATGAATCAGGTTTGACTACACACTAAATAAAACAAAAATTCTGTAGGTATGGCAATGTCACACCTACGGTTAATATGACATATGAAATTATGTTTATTTAACAAAATATAATACAAAGGAAATAACATGGGAATAGATAGTTTAATAGGTGGTACCATCTGGGATGAATATAGTAACAAAGTAACAGACCTTATGAATAACCCACAAAACATGGGTGAGATTACACAAGAACAAGCAGATGAAATGGGTGCTAAACTCATAGTAGCAGACTTTGGAGCAGAGAGTTGTGGAGATGCTGTGCGTCTTTACTGGGCAGTTGACCCAAAAACCGATAAAATTCTTTTATCTAAATTTAAAAGTTTTGGTTGTGGTACTGCCATAGCCTCTTCAGATACTATGGCTGAACTTTGTAAAGACAAAACAGTAGATGAAGCAGTTAAAATAACAAACATAGATGTAGAACTTGCTATGCGTGATGATGTAGATACTCCTGCTGTGCCACCACAGAAAATGCACTGTTCTGTAATGGCTTATGATGTTATCAAAAAAGCAGCTGCACAATACAAAGGTGTAGATATGGAGAGTTTTGAAGAAGAGATTATAGTATGTGAATGTGCAAGAATTACACTATCTACACTTCAAGAAGTAATCCGTCTTAATGACCTAACTACAGTTGAGCAGATAACAGACTATACCAAAGCAGGTGCATTTTGTAAATCATGTATCCGTCCTGGTGGACACGAAGAGAAAGATGTTTACTTAGTAGACCTTCTTGAAGAGTATGAAAAAGAGAAATTAGCAGGCAAAGCATCACTAGGTAACGACTCTGCACCTACTGGAGACTTTGCGGGTATGACTATAGTGCAACGTATAAAAGCTGTAGATAAAGTAGTGGACGAAAACATCCGTCAAATGCTCGTAATGGACGGTGGAGATATGGAAATACTTGACATAAAAGAAAACGGTGAAAACTTTGACATCTACATCCGTTACTTAGGTGCATGTTCAGGCTGTGCAAGTTCTGCTACAGGTACACTCTTTGCCATTGAAAACATTTTAAAAGAGAAATTAAGCGATAAGATAAGAGTCTTACCTATCTAAGTTATTCACATTCCTTTTTCCATAAAATGCAAGCATGTTTGCTTGCATTTATTTTATCATCACCTTCTCCACCATCAACTGCAAAGAAACATTACCTCTAAAATGGTTCTCGTTCACCGTATAAACCACATCTACCTTACTTCCTACCTCATAACTTTCACGTGTTTTAAACTGTACTCCTGCCATGACTATGCCATCTTGTACAAAGCTAAAACGTAAATGTTCTCCCTCTTTACCCATGGTGTCTGCTTGTAATATTTTTACATTAGTGCTTAAAAACTTTGGGGTAGGGTTTCCTTGTCCGTAAGGTTGGTACTTTTGAATTAGTTTTGTAAGTTCAAAAGATATATCTTTAAAATGTAATTTTCCTACTATATCTGGGTCTACTTCTTCTTTTGTATAGTTACCTTTGACATAATTAATTTGTAATTGCTTTTTAAAGGCTTCTAAGCTCTCTAAATGTAAAGACAGACCAATGGCTGCTTGATGTCCTCCAAACTTCTCTAAGTGGCTTCTACAACTATCTGTTATGGCAAATAGGTCACACTCACCAAAACTTCTACCACTTCCCTTAAGTAAACCATTATTATTACTCAAAATAATACAAGGTTTTTCATGATGTCTTGAAACTCTAGCTGCTACTATACCTACTACACCTTCATGCCACTCCTCACCCTCTACAACTATAACTTCATCTTCTAAATTTACCTGTGCTAGTGCTTTAGTAGTAATCTCTTGTTCTGTTACTTTACGTGCATTGTTAAAGTCTATTAATCGTTCTAATCTTACTCTAGCATCATATATATTTTTAGAACTCAAAAAATCTACTGCATATTTAGCATCGTCCATTCGACCTGCGGAGTTTAACAATGGTGCTAAAAAGAAACCTATATCTTCTGCATTAAGTGCTTCTTTTTGACTATGTTCTAAAAAAGCTCTAATGGAAGGTCTACTGCTTTTATTGAGTGCTTCTATCCCTGCGTTTACCATGGCTCTGTTTATGTGTTGTAGAGGCATCATATCTGCGATAATAGCAATAGCTACTAGTTCCATATAGGGCATCATGTTTATTTTTATATTTAGTTCATTTTTAAGGGACGCTATAAGATACCATGCTATTTGAGCACCACATACATCAGAGTAAGGAAAAGTACACTCTTCTTGCTTTTGGTCGATGATAGCAAAACATTCAGGTACTTCAGGAGCAAGAAGATGATGGTCTGTAATAATAAGTTCTATATTTTGCTCTTTACAAAGTTTAGCCGCATAAACTGCTGATATACCATTATCTACCGTAATAGCTAAGTTTGTACCTTCAATACGAGGTATAATATTGGCTGAAAGTCCATAACCATCTTTAAAACGATTAGGAATAATCCACTCTATATCGTATTCTATCTCTTCAAAAAAAAGTCTCATAAGTGTAGTAGAGGTTACTCCATCTACATCATAATCACCAATAATAGTTATTTTCTCTCTATTATTTATGGCTCTTACTATACGCTTTGTAGCTTTGTCCATATCTTTAAAAGTAGAAGGGTTTGGTAGGTCTTTTAAAGAGAGAAAACCCTCTTTAAAACGATTTTGCAAAAGTGTATCTAACGCCTTTAATGTTAAAGGTTTATACATCTTTTTTATGTTTTTGTGCAGCATTTACAAATGCTAAAATAGCAGGATTTGCATTTTGTAATCTTGAAGTAAATTCTGGATGAAATTGAACACCTAAAAACCAAGGGTGATTTTTAACTTCTACGGCTTCTATAAGTCCGTGAGATTCACCAGTAATATCCATACCATTAGCTTCTAAAGCTTCTCTATATTTAGGATTTGCTTCATAACGATGTCTATGACGTTCAAAAATCATTGGAGCATCATAGGCAATACGCAAGTTTGAACCCTCTTTAGTTTCACACTCATACTCACCAAGTCTCAATGTTCCACCCATAGCAGTTTTTGAAGTACGTATCTGTTTTGCACCAGCGGCATCTATAAATTCATCTATAAGATAGACAATAGGAGTAGAAGTCTCTTTATCGAATTCTACAGAGTTTGCATTTTCTAATTTAAGTACATTTCTAGCAAATTCTATCATAGATAGTTGCATACCTAAACATATACCAAGAAAAGGTATTTTATTTTCTCTAGCATATTGGATAGATAAAATTTTTCCTTCAACACCACGTTCACCAAAACCACCAGCAACTAAAATACCATCACAGTCATTAAGAAATTTTTCGGCTCCATCATCTTCAACTTTTTCAGAATCTACCCATTTAATATCTACTCTTGTATCAAGATGTGCACCACAATGGATAAGTGCTTCTGTGAGTGATTTATAAGACTCTTTTAAATCCAAATATTTACCTACAAATGCTATTTTCATTTTATTATTTGGCATAATAATTTTATTTACTAAAAGACTCCATTCTTCCATTTTTGGTTCACAATCGCTAAGTTCTAATTGTTTACAAATAGGTGCTAATATATCTTGTGCTAAAAAGTTTAAAGGCACTTTATAAATGGTAGATGCATCTTCAGCTACTATTACAGAGTCTTCTTCTACATCACAATTAAAAGCAATTTTTCTTTTAATTTCAGAAGTTACAGGAACTTCTGCACGAAGTACAAGCATATGAGGAGCTATACCTATACGTCTTAGCTCTTGTACTGAGTGTTGTGTAGGTTTTGTTTTAAGTTCTCCTGCTGCTTTTATGTATGGTAAAAGTGTAACATGAATATTCATAACGCGTGAACGTCCTAATTCATGTTTAATCTGTCTAATTGTCTCAAGAAAAGGAAGACCCTCTATATCTCCAGTAGTTCCTCCTAACTCAACTATAAGAATATCTTTACCTGCACCTGCTCTAAAAATTCGTTCTTTTATTTCATTTACAATATGAGGTACAACTTGAATAGTTTTCCCAAGGTATTTACCTTTACGTTCATTTTCTATAACAGTTTTATATACAAGTCCCGTAGTAAAGTTGTTGTTTTGAGTCAATGAAGTGTCTAAAAATCTTTCATAATGACCTAAATCTAAGTCTGTTTCAGCTCCATCTTTTGTTACAAAAACTTCACCATGTTCAAGAGGAGACATAGTGCCTGGGTCAACGTTAATATATGGGTCTAATTTTAGAACACCTAAACGACGACCAGTATGTTTTAGTAATGTACCTATACTCGCAGCTGTAATACCTTTTCCCAAAGAAGAAAGTACACCACCAGTAACAAAAATATATTTTGTTGAAATTTCGTTCATTTAATATTATCCCTTTTTATGCAACTATTGGCATGATTATTGTAATAAAATTATCGTCTTTTACGATAAATGGTAGAGATGGTTCATTTAATTCCATAATAAATTCATTTTTATTTACTTGTGAAACAAAATCTAATATATATTTAGAATTAAAAGATAATTCAAATCTATCGTCTAAACCTGTATTTATCTCCAATTCTGTTTTTGCTTCAACATTATCTGCACTTAAAGATTCAAATATAATATTGTTTGGATTTAAAATCATTTTAATTTCTTGTGAAATCGTAGTAATCATTTTAATAGAGTCTATCATCTCTTTTTTTGGTAATTTTATTTTATTTTTTGTAGTTGATGGGATTATACGTTGATAATCTGGAAATTTACCATTAATCAAACGTGTAAAAAAGAAATAATTTTTATTTACAACAATAAGATTTGTCTCATCAAAATATATATTAATTTCATCTAAAAAAAGTTTTTGTATTTCTAAAATAGCTTTTTTAGGAATAATAAGAGAAAGTTCTTCACTGTTTTTACCTTCAATTGTAGCAATAGCTAATCTTCTTGTATCTGTTCCTACTAAATCAGTTGAATTTTCTTTTATATTAATAAAAGCTCCATTTAGTTCATATTTTGGATTATTAGAATCAATAGCGGGAGATATTTTTTTAAGATTTTGAATAAGGTTTAATGAATCAAGAGAAATTTGAGGTTTATTTTCTATTGTAGGATATTTAGGAAATAGGTTTGAATCAAAAGTAGGAAGTTTAAATTTAGAGTGTTTTTGTTTTATAATAAGTATATCATCTAAAATTTCTAATATTATTTCATCATCTTTTAAAATACGAATAATATCTAAAAGTTTTTTACCATTAGCAGTAAAAGAACCTTCTATTTCTATATCAATATTATTAGTTGTAATTTGTAGTCCAATCTCTGAATCAGTTGCTTTTATAATACATTTGTCATTTTGAGTACTAAAAAGTATATGTGAAGTAATTTGACTTGCATCTTTTTTTTCTAAAAAAGGTTGTAAATTAATGAGTATAGATTCTATTATTTGTTTCTGTGCTCGTATCTTCATAGACTTTCCTTATTTTTAATAATATTAGTAAGTAGTAGTAGTTTGACATGAAAAGGTGAAAAACTACTTTAGTGCCTTTAAAAGCGTTGTTTGTGAGTGTGATTAAAATAATTTAGCATTCACAATTGTTCACTAATAAAATTATATCTTTTTTTTATTCAAGTTTCTATATATCATTTTGAGTATCTGTATTAACTTTATTTGAAAGTTCATCGAGCAATACTTTAAAGTTTTCATCATCATCAATTATTTTATTAATTCTTTTCATAGCATGAGATATAGCAGTATGGTCTTTCATACCAAAATATACAGCTATTTGTGGCATAGAATTAGGAGTAAGATTTCTTGCTAAATAAATAGCTATTCTTCTAGCATTTACTACATTTTTAGTTCGTTTTTTAGATTTCATATCCGAAGGTTTAATATTTAACTCTTTTGATATAATTTTTACTATGTCATCAATGGTTATATTGTCTTTTTTCTCTTTTAATTGGTCTTTGATAGCATTTTGTGCAAAATCTAATGTTATTTCTTGATTTAACATATTTGAAAGTGCATTAAGTTTTATGATAGTACCTTCAATTTCACGTATATTATCACCCATATGAGTAGCTATATAATTAATAATCTCATTATTGAGTGAAATTCCATCAAGTTCACATTTTTTTTGAATAATAGCAATCTTGGTTTCAAGTCCAGGAGGTTGTATATCTGCCATTAAACCCCACTCAAACCGAGTTTTAAGCCTATCTACAAGTCCTGCTATTTTGCTAGGTACACGGTCTGCTGTCATTACAATTTGTTTATTATTATTATGAAGTTCATTAAAAGTATGAAAAAACTCTTCTTGCGTCTGCTCTTTACGACTTAGAAATTGTATATCATCTATAAGAAGTAGGTCACATTCTCTAAATCTATCTCTAAATCTATCCATTGTTTGAGAACGAAGATGTGATGTAAAGGTATTCATGAATTGTTCAAGAGTAGTATATATAACAGTTTTACCCAAATCTATATGATAATTACCAATAGCTTGTAACAAGTGAGTTTTACCTAAACCTACACCACCATAGATAAAGAGTGGATTGTATTGTTTCCCTGGTTTTTCTGCTACTGATTTAGCAGTGGTATAGGCAAATTGATTAGAATCTCCAATAATGAAACTGTCAAATGTCAATGATGGGTTAAGATGAGTACTTTTTGTATGGGTTTTTTCATTATTTATATTTGATATGGGTTTTACAACATTTTTATTCAAAGTACCTATATTTATTTTTACTTCAGGCTTTACTTCACCCAATACTTCAAAAAGATGTATAATTTTTTCTCTATATTTGCTTTTAATCCACTTTGCAATAATCATATTGGACGCATTAAAATATACCATATTTGAACGTGAATTTTTTGTATCATATACAAGCTTCTTTATATATCGTTCATATTCTGTTTCACTTATCTCTTTTTTAAGTTCAAAAAGTACCTTTTGTCCTATGTTCATAAATAATTAATCCTCTTTATATGTGTTTAAAATCTTAATGTGAATAACTTTTAGAATTTTATCTAAATTCAGCTAAGATAGCGTTAGAAAACTAAGTTGAATAATTTTATTCACTATGTGAACAAGGGTGTGAATGAATATTTTAGGAATAGACCCAGGAAGCCGTAATTTAGGGTATTGCATCATAAATTTTGATGGTGTAAAGTTTTCACTATTAGAAGCTGGTGTGCTCAAAATGAAAGAGAAAGAACTCCAGTCTCAAATAGTAGAAATGATAGAAGGAATTGACCTTATTTTAAAGACACATAAAGTAGATGAGGTAGCTATTGAAGATATATTTTTTGCTTATAATCCAAAATCGGTTATAAAACTTGCACAATTTAGAGGAGCTTTATGTTTAAAAATACTTCAAGAAATAGGGTTTTTTCATGAATATACAGCACTACAAGTAAAAAAAGCAGTCACAGGAAATGGCAAAGCCACCAAAGAACAAGTAGCCTTTATGGTAAAACGTCTCTACGGTATCAAAAAAGAGATAAAACCACTAGACATTACCGATGCTATGGC
>Ga0256829_1001703_pt1 | contig 17545 bp, 18 predicted proteins | sample 131447metaG_FD_185979 | JGI IMG/M metagenome (GOLD analysis project Ga0256829, IMG submission 185979) | Hydrothermal vent microbial communities from Lau Basin, Pacific Ocean - 131-447 | ecosystem: Environmental > Aquatic > Marine > Hydrothermal vents | place: Pacific Ocean: Lau Basin | collected...
CACGCACACCTTCGACTTTCTCGAAGTTTTCTTCAAAACGACTGGCATGTGCCGCTTCTGCTCTTAAATTCAATTCGCCACGAATGCTGGTGGCAAACTCCTCCACCACACACTTCGCTTTCAAACGATGATATTCGGGGAAATAGCGTTCAAACATCGCTGCCAACAAACGCAAAATTGCCAAATCGGCTTCAATCGTACGATGAATATGCGGGCGACGGACTTTCACGGCGACCTTTTGCCCATCATGCAAACAAGCAAAATGTACTTGAGCAATAGATGCCGCAGCCACAGCGTCATGCTCAAAGCTTGAAAACAAACCGTCATCACCCACAAGCGGCTTCTTGAACACCCGTTCAATCACTTCTTGCACATGTTCAAACGGTTCGGGTGGCACATCATCTTGCAGCTTTTTAAGTTCAAGCGCGACTTCTAACGGCAACAAATCCACACGCGTTGAAAGCATTTGACCAAATTTAATGAAGGTCGGTCCAAGTTTTTCCAAAGCTTCACGAATTTGTCCGCCCAAATCACCAGGTAAGGCATCATCACGAAACATCTGCACCAACCACGCATAAGGGCGCAACAAACGCATCCGCACTGCCAATGCCGCCATGCCATGCGTGGTTAAAATATAGCCGATACGCAACAAACGAATATTACGCCGCAAATTTCCAGATAGCCTCATGATGCGTCTAAATGATCAAGACGATGTTCCAAGCGCGTTAATTTTCCTTTATGGCGACTGATGTTATGCGCCAACTGCTCCACACCTGCTTGCCAAGTCTGTAGGCGTTCTTGATTGGGTGTGTCCATGCGATTCAAATAATCCTGCAAGGCGTGCTGCGAACCTTGCTGGATGCGTTGCTCGGCTGCGACCAATGCATGTGCGGCTTTGGCAACACGCGAGCCAAAAAACTCACCAAAAGAAGAACGCAATTCTTGTTCCCAATCCAAATCTGCTGCGGCTAAAAGCTTCTTGAAGCGCAACATCGCTTCCGAATCACCTGACAATTTCAAGATTTGCTCAAACACCAAATCATCAGGGTCAACATCGGTAAAACACATGCGTGCAAAGCCTGTGCTCGAAGCTTCAATCACCACATCACATGCACCCTCATGCTTGGGATGCACCCATGCCTTACCCGCGCGAAAACCCAGATAAAATTCTTGTGTCAAATCAAGAACACGAATGTGAAAAGACTTGCCATTCAAGCCTTGCAAATGCTCACGCAATGAAGCATCACGAGAAAACGCCAAGTCCAACACCGTCGCCACCACCACACATTGCACGGGCAATGGAATCAAACGCAAAGGCAAAAACATCACACTCATAGTTTGTACCCTCGATGCAGCGCAACCACACCACCTGTCATATTTTCATGGCGTACCAATTCAAATCCAGCCTGCTGAATCATGCGTTCAAAGCGATATTGATCGGGGAAGCGGCGAATGGATTCCACCAAATACTGATACGAATCACGATCACCTGTAATCCATTCACCCAACGCAGGAATCACATTAAAGGAATACGCATCATAAATCACATCCAACAAGGGCAAGACAGGTTTGGAAAATTCCAAACACATCATTTGTCCGCCAGGTTTCAAGACACGGTAAAATTCAGCCAGACCCGCATCGACATCCACAAAATTGCGGATACCAAAGGCAATCGTGACCGAGTCAAAACTTTCATCGGCAAAGGGCAATTGTGTACCATCCGATTGAATACAATCCGCAGTCCCTGGTAGATAACCTTCATCCACCACGCGCCGTGCGCCTTCTGCCAACATCGGACCATTCAAATCCGTCAGCACCATGCGACCTTCACCCGTTTCATGGGCGCGAATTTTCTTCAATAAGCCAATGGCAATATCACCCGAGCCAGCAGCAACATCCAAACCGATACCACCCGAACGCATGGACGAACGCGCCATCATGTGCTTCTTCCAGAGACGGTGCATGCCTGCACTCATCGCATCATTCATGATGTCATATTTACTGGCAACCGATGAAAATACACCCATCACTCGATTCTTTTTCTCATGTGTTGAAACGGTTTCATAACCGAAATGTGTCTGTTGATTCATGTTTGCAACGCTAGCAATTCCTAAAGCCAAGCTCCAGAAAAGCATCGAATAGATGTGAAATAAACTGTGGACAATGCATGTAAAACATGTGTATGTCCCATATCTTCAATACACTATAGGTAGTGCCCTAAAAAAATTGACACCCCATATATAGTGCTTATCGTGCGGAACTTTTTTCACACATATTCATCTGCATCAGTCGCAGATGTTGTGCTCAGTGATACAAATTTCTTTTATAGATACAGCCACTTATATCCTTTTTTTTATCGTATGGAGATGGATTCTATGACCGCACAACCTCAAGCCCCAGAAAATACAAAAGCCGAACACCGCATTCCTTTGCAATCTGCCAGTGAAGATATTTGGGACAGCAAATACCGCTTAAAAGATAAATCAGGCAACCCTGTTGATGAAGATTTAGCTGCCACTTGGGAGCGCGTGGCGCGCGCCCTTTCTGAAGTTGAAGCAGAAGATAAACAAGCCTATTGGTACGAGCGTTTTGTTTGGGCTTTGGCGCATGGTGCGATTCCAGCAGGGCGCATCATGTCCAATGCAGGTGCAGCAGCTTATAAACCTGCAACCTCCACCATCAATTGCACAGTATCAGGCACGATTCCCGATTCGATGGATGGTATTTTGTCTATGGTCAAAGAAGCGGGCTTAACCTTGAAAGCAGGTTGCGGCATTGGTTATGAGTTTTCAACTTTGCGTCCCAAGGGGGCGTATGTCACAGGTGCAGGCGCTTATACTTCAGGGCCGTTATCCTTCATGGATATTTATGACAAGATGTGTTTCACAGTTTCATCGGCTGGCGGTCGTCGTGGCGCACAAATGGGAACTTTTGATATTTCGCATCCTGATGTCATTGATTTCATCAAAGCCAAGCGCGAAGACGGTCGTTTGCGTCAATTTAACCTTTCATGCCTGATTACCAAAGATTTCATGGAAGCCGTCAAAAACAAAAGCGATTGGGATTTGATTTTTCCAGCCACCGAAAGCGAACTTCAAGATGATGCCCAAACCATCGTTTGGCGACACCTGCCTCACTTTAAGAATGATGTGATTCGCAACGAACATGGTGAAGTCGCATGCCGCGTCTACCGCACCATCAAAGCCGAACGCTTATGGGATGTCATCATGGCATCCACCTATGATTATGCTGAACCTGGTTTTATTCTTATTGATGAAGTCAACGAACGAAACAACAACTGGTTTTGTGAAGATATTCGTGCCACCAACCCATGCGGCGAGCAACCCCTGCCTCCTTATGGCGCATGCCTTTTGGGTTCCATCAACCTTACAGGCTTTGTCCGAGAAGCCTTTACTGAACAGGCATCGTTTGACTGGGATGAATATCGTGAAGTCATCGCCATATTCACACGCATGCTGGATAATGTTGTCGAAATCAATGGTTTGCCGTTAAGCAAACAGCGCGATGAAATTTTATCCAAACGCAGGCATGGCATGGGATTTTTGGGTTTAGGCTCAACATTGACCATGATGGGCAATGCCTATGGCTCACCCAAATCCTTAGCCTTCACCGAACAAGTGTCCTATGAAATGGCGCGTACTGGATTACAAATTGGTCTGGAATTGGGCGAAGAAAAAGGCACTGCGCCCATCATGGATGAACTGATTGAAATCACGCCCGAAATCATGGCAAAACGCCCAGAAATGGCAGATGACGGCATTCACGAGGGTCAAAAAGTCAAAGCGCGCATCTTATGGGCGAAATACTCCAAATATATGCAGCAGTTTTTACATACAGATTCTGAAGAGGACAAAACATTGATTGCCGCCCTCATCCAAAAAGGCAGCCGCTTCACCCATCATTCTTCCATTGCCCCCACGGGAACGATTTCTTTAAGTTTGGCAAACAATGCATCCAATGGCATCGAGCCATCATTTGCCCATCATTATGCACGCAATGTCATCCGCGAAGGCAAAAAATCCAAAGAGAAAATTGATGTTTTTTCCTACGAACTGTTGGCATATCGCGCATGGGTCAATGCTGAATCCATGCCTGCAACCCCCGATAGCCCCAGCAGTTTGCCCGACTACTTCATCTCTGCCAATGAAGTCACCCCCAAACAACATATTGATGTGCAAGCTGCGGCTCAAAAGTGGATTGATTCCTCCATTTCCAAAACAGCCAATGTACCGACTGAATACCCGTATGAGGATTTCAAGAACATTTATATGTATGCCTATGATCAGGGCTTAAAAGGTTGCACCACATTCCGTTACAATCCTGAAGTCTTTCAAGGTGTTTTGGTCAACGAAGAAGATTTGGCGAACACCACTTATAAGTTCACACTGGAAGATGGAAGCACCGTTGAACTCAAAGGCAATGAAGAAGTTGCCTACGATGGCGAAATGCACACCGCTGCCAATTTGTTTGATGCCCTTAAAGAGGGCTACTACGGAAAATTTTAGGAGTCCATGATGACCGTTACCATTACCAAGAAAATCACTGCGTATGAAGTCGTTTCTAAAGATAAAAAAGAAGAGCCAGCCATCGCCACCCCACCTGCTAGCTTATTGGAGCGCGATGAGATTTTGGAAGGCAACACCTACAAAATCAAAACACCCGACTCCGAACATGCCATGTACATCACCATCAATGATGTGGTGATTGATGCAGGTTTGGAGAGCGAACACCGCCGTCCCTTCGAGATTTTCATCAATTCCAAGAATATGGAACACTTCATGTGGATTGTGGCATTAACGCGTGTGATTTCTGCCATTTTTCGCAAAGGCGGCGATGTCACCTTCTTGGTCGAAGAAATGAAAGCTGTGTTTGACCCTCGTGGTGGCTACTTCAAAAAAGGTGGTAAATTCATGCCTTCACTGGTTGCCGACATTGGCGAAGTCATCCAACAGCATCTTATTTTCATCGGCATGATGGAAGGGCAATTGGATAGCCGTGACCTCAAGTTGAAGAAGCAAAAGATTCAAGAAAAGCTAGGCGAATCTGTATTTAAGAATGCGATGCAATGCCCTAAATGTTCTTCTTTTAGCTTGATTCGCGTCGAAGGGTGTGACACTTGCATGGAGTGTGGGCATTCTAAATGTGGGTAACACCAACCTGCGACATGGCAATGCCCTCATCACCATTCATGCCAGCAATTTATTACGAGGAAACCATGGGTAATTCGGAACTTCTAAGCAACATCACGAGCCAATACCTATGGTTTTCTCAACAAGCATGCATGGGATGCCACCAGAGGGGTAAACTGATGTAATCACAGCCTTGCTTGCAACTTGTCAATGAGCAATCAAGAAGCTATTGCATGAAACTATTGCATGAAGCTGTACAATAAAACCTCCTGAATACAGATTTGGCTTAGATTTAAAACATAGGAAAGCAATATGGAAGCACTTGCAGTGATACTTTTTATTTGTTTGGCAAGCATTATTTGGTGCATCTTCATTTACAACCATTTAGTCAGCCAACGCAACCGTTTCAAAAACGCTTTTGCACAAATTGATGTGCAACTTCGCCGCCGTTATGACTTAATCCCGAATCTAATAGAAACGGCTAAAGCTTATTTAAGCCACGAACACGACACATTGGAAGCGGTGATTACTGCCAGAAACCATGCCTTATCAGCAGTCAAAAAGGCAAGTCGCCATCCTGATTCCTCCGCTGCCGTCACACACTTAGCACAAGCCGAAGCGACACTCGGACAAGCATTGTTACAGTTTCATTCCATCACGGAAGCCTACCCCAATCTAAAGGCCGACCAAACCATACAACAATTGACCGAAGAACTAACCTCTACCGAAAATAAAGTGAGTTTTGCACGCCAAGCATACAATGATGAAGTCATGGACTACAACACTGCGTGCGAAATATTTCCCAATGTGTTGTTAGCCAAAGCATTGGGCTTTCATCATGCTCATTTATTTAAAATTGAAGAAACAAAGGTGAAGCAACCCATACATATTCAATTGTAATCCATGGACTTTTTCGAGCACCAAGAACAAGCACAGCGGCGAACCAAACAGTTGATATTGCTGTTTGCTTTGGCCTTGATGCTGGTGGTACTTGCAGTGTACATGGCAGTCAGTTGCGGCTGGTTTGTCGCCACTTTTTTCGAACCCCAACATTGGCACTGGCATGGTTTTTGGAATCAAGAGCGTTTCATCTGGGTTTCTTCATGCACTTTAGCCATATTACTCCTAGGCTCTTGGTATAAAATATATCAATTACAACAACATGGTGGGGCTTCTGTTGCTGAAGCATTGGGTGGCAAACGATTGCCCCAAGCATCCAACCACATCTTACACCGCCGTTTACTGCATATCGTAGAAGAAATGGCGATTGCTTCAGGATTACCTGTACCCTCCATCTATCTTTTGGAACAACAAGGCATCAATGCCTTTGCCGCAGGTTTTTCTCCATCCGATACAGTCATCGGTGTGACAGAAGGCGCTATCAATATGCTATCTCGCACACAACTACAATCAGTCATTGGACATGAATTCAGTCACATATTACATGGCGACACACGCATCAACATGCACATGCTGGGATTACTGCATGGATTAACACTTGTTTCTGACATCGGTATGGCCTTCATCATCGGTATCAAACGCACAACACCCCATCATAAAAGATACGGATCCCACCCCGCACTATGGGTACTCGGTTTTCTTATCTTTCTCGTCGGGACAATCGGAATGATTGCTGCAGATTTGATTAAATTCGCCATTTCAAGACAACGAGAGTTTTTAGCGGATGCAGCAGCAGTTCAATTCACACGCAACCCTCAAGCCATGGTGGAGGCTTTGAAAATCATCGGTGGCTATACCCAAGGCGCCGCCATCCACCATCCCAAAAGCATCACTTTATCGTATTTCTTTTTTGCTCATGCAGCTACAACAGGTGCATCAAAGAACTGGTGGGCAAGCCATCCCCCCCTATCAGAGCGCATACACCGTATCGATCCGCATGCATTCACTTCTGTAACTCATATTCATACACAAAAGCAAAAGCAACGCGTCACCACGGAGGCACAAGTTGGTGTCCATTTTATGATGTCCCAAGACACTCTGCCTGCCATGAGTGTAGAGGATGTCATGCAATCCATTGGCACTTTGAGCCATCAAGGCTTACCCCATGCTACTCATGAGCACCATCAATTTCCGATTTCTATACAACATGGCATACGAGATCCCTACACCGCACGAGCCTTATGTTATGCCATGTTATTCAGCCTATCCCATGATATCTCAAAAAAACAATGGGCATATTTGGAGCAACATGCCGAGAACAGTGTATTAAGAGAGCTTCTGGACATACAGCACGACATCACATCGCTGAATGCGCATCTCCGCCTCTCGCTTATGACGCGACTCATTCCAACACTAAAAGAGCTATCGCACACACAATACACATTATTCACACAAAATATTGCCGCACTCATGCGCGCAGACCACAACATAAGTATGTTTGAATATGCTTTGCAGCGCATGCTGTTACGGCATGTACGCCCCGCCTTTACAAGCACCCCTATACCTCATGTGCGTTATCGGCATATCCGTGATGTACAAGCAGCATGCGCTTGTATTTTGGCAATATTCATATGCTACGGACACCATAAAAACAACACAACATTATTTCACGCAACAACGAAGGCTCTATTGGGCACAGCAATGCCATGGCCACCCAAACCAATGCTGGGCATGCCTGCCTTCAATCAATCTCTCACACGCATGGAACATGCAACACCTGCATTGAAGAGAAAGCTGCTGCATACTTGCATGCAAGTGGCCGTGGAGGATGGACGACTGCATGCCCACGAAATGGCTGCCTTGCGCGCTATTGCTGATGGTATGGACTGCCCCATTCCTGCATCATTCTCAGGGTAAGGCATGCCATACTCGCTTTTGACAAGGTACGATACGCTGTTTACATTGCCGCGCCCTAAGCAGCCATGCTGTATTAGGAATCCATTACATACCTTGCTTCGGGCGCGCAAATCCGAAGCGTACTTATAAGGTACACCGAGAGGGCGCTTTGTATTACGAAACTATCTTTATCGTAAATCCTGATGTTTCACAGGAAAACACCGAACAACTTACCAACGAATTGGTCGAACGCGTTGAAAAGGCTGCTGGCCGTATTGTCAAACGCGAATATTGGGGTTCTCGCCCCCTCGCATACAGCATTCAAAAGCGTAAACGCGGTCACTATGTTCTTTTGGTCACCGATGGTGAACCTGCAGCTTTGGAAGCGTTGGAACATGCGATTCGCTTAGAAGAACGCATCATGCGCTTTTTAACCACTCGCTTGACTGAACTATCTGATGCACCATCACCTTTGGCTCGTCGTAAGACTCCTGTCACCGAAGAAGCCAGCGATGAAACTACGGATGAAGAAGCCAAACCTGAAACCAACGACGACACTGCCGAAGCACCAGCTGAAACCAGTAAAGAAGCCGAAGCTACCGCATAATCGTGGAGAATAGAGTTCGACTTCAAGGTCGGCTCAGCGATATTCGCCAGCGTTGGACACCCGATGGTAGCGCCGCAGTCATTGCTTCCCTTTGGGTGACACGACCTGATTTGGGGCCGCAACGGGCACAAGTTGTCGATGAACAACCCATGCCACTACGGGCTACGGGCAACATAGCGGAATGGCTGGCAACACAAGAAGAGCAGATGCTCCATATTGAAGGTTGCCTTCGCCGCCGTTATTACAGCCGAGATGGGGAACAGCGCTGGGGTCAAGTGGAAATATGGGTGGATGATTGCCATCCCCTAAAGAACAAACAGTTAGGAGACAAAGATGAGTGAAGAAACAACAACTACAGCAGCACCTGCTGCAACTGCACGACCAACAACAGCACGCCCAGCACGCCCTGCGGCAGCTGGTGAGCGTCGTCCTGCGCGCAAACCTGCGGGACGCGGTCGCTTTCAGCGTCGTCGCAAATTCTGCAAGTTTTGTGCGGATAAGAGCATGCACATTGATCACAAAGATCCCGTCATGTTGGGTCAGTTCGTCACAGAGCGTTACAAGATTCTGCCATCCCGTGTGACAGGTACTTGTGCAAAACATCAACGCGCTTTAACCACAGCCATCAAACGCGCACGCGTCTTGGCATTGTTGGCATTTACGCCATTGCACCACGGTTGATTCACGACAATTGCGGTCTGCCGTGGCATTGTAATGCATGATACAGCACAAAAGATGCCCCCACTGGCGGAGTTTCTTTTAACGAAACACCTGCCTTGCGCCTCACTGGCCTTTGCCATGTTAAGTGGTGTGGTGTGGTTACCGGGCTTGTTTATGAGTGTGCCAGCCTTGGCTGTGTTGATGAGCTTTGTTGCTATCATCATACATGCCATGACCCCTGCTTTAATCATGATTATTTTCATGGGCGGGGGCATACGCTACACGCTGCAAGTGCTCGTCATTTTAAGCATCATGATGTTGTTTGCTAGTAGCATGCACATCGGCTTGACGCTACTTGTCATTAGCTTGTATGCCTTGCTACCGATGGGTGCGGCTTGGATGCTCTATCGACCCCAAGGCTTGGATGCTGCCGCTCGTCTTTTGTTATTGAGTGTATCGGTGGGGGTACTGCTTGGTTTAATGGGCATGGCACAAACAAGCGGCTTGGATTTACATGCGCAAATGGATGCCTTGTTGGCTCCTGTGTTTTCAAGCATGACGGCGAGTGGCGCAGGATTGCCAACAGAAGCAACGGCAGAACTGCATCAGTTGTTGAGTTGGTCATTGCCTGGCTTACTGATGTTTGGCATTTGGTCGGTGTGGTGGACGAATGTGTTGTATGCACGCAATATCGCCATCAAGTATGGCTTTTATACAGGCGATGAACGCAGTGTTTTAAGCCTTAATTTAGGGCGTTATGTAGCATATTTGCTATTATTGTGCTTATTGCTTGGCAACCTTACGGGCGGAATTCTGCAATACAGTGCAGTAAGTTTTGCTTTGGTCTTGGCAGGCGCGATGAGCATTCAAGGCATCAGTGTGATGCATACTTGGCTGAAAGTGCATGACATGCCTATGGCAATTGTATTGATGTATGTATTGTTATTTATATGGTCCATGATGGTGATTCCCTTCATTATTCTTGGGCTTCTTGATATTTGGTATGATTATCGTCGGGGTTTGGACTCGACATCTGGAGGAAACTAATGCAGTTGATTTTATTGGAACGCGTAGATGGCTTAGGTGGTGTTGGTGATGAAGTAAGCGTCAAACCTGGTTATGGTCGCAACTTCTTATTGCCACAAGAAAAAGCAATTTTAGCAAATGATGGCAATCGCAAAATCTTTGAGCGTCGTCGCGCTGTTTTGGAAGCAAAACACCAAGACGAATTGAGCCAAGCCAAAGCAGTTGCTGAAAAACTTGCTGAGCTCGAATTGTCTGTGATTCGCGCAACATCAGATGGCACTCATTTATATGGCTCTGTGAGCAGCACTGAGTTGGCATCATTACTTAAAGAAGCTGACTATGAAGTACAACGCCGCTTCATTTTATTGGATGAGCAAATCAAGACCGTGGGTGAACACCAATTCCGTGTACGCTTGCACCCTGATGTGACCGCAGACTTGTCCATTAAAGTGGAAGCAGAAAGCCTGTAACTCATAAGCATGCTTCATATGCACTGCTGAGGCGCATATGGATGCTTATACAAGACAATGACTACAACGCTTGATGCGTACGATGTCATTGCCCAACTTATATGCCCTCCAATGCTGGGATATTTAGGAGTCATGAATGCTACATGAGGAATTATCGCTTCGCGAACGGGTTCCACCGCATTCATTTGACGCTGAATGTGCCGTATTGGGGGGCATTATGTTGGATGGCGAAGCATATGAGCGTCTCGAAGGTCTACTCCTCTCCGAGCACTTTTATGTCGATGCCAACCGCATGATTTTTACAGCCATCGAAACACTGGTGGAAAAACACCAGCCAATTGATGTCATCACCATCAAGGATTATCTACAACGCAACAATGCATTGGATGGTTGTGGGGGTGAATCCTATTTAGGTCAGCTGGTTCGTGCGATTCCAACGGCATCGAATGTTCGGCATTACGCCAAAATTGTGCGTGAACGCGCTATTTTACGCCAATTGCTCTCAGTATGCGGCAGCATCTCTCAAGATGTCTATGAAGAAACTACACGGGAAGTGGAAGAGCACCTTGATTCTGCGGAAATGCGCGTTCTTCAAGTCGCCGAAAGTTTCAATCAATCACGGCCCAATTTCAGCAAAATTGGCAGCCTCATGGCAGATGCTTATACCGAATTGCAAGACCGTTATGCCAATCAAGAGCAAGTCACTGGCATCGCCACAGGCTTCGATGATTTGGATGATAAAACCGCAGGCATGCAACGCGGTGATTTAATTGTGGTGGCAGGTCGCCCATCGATGGGGAAAACCGCATTCTCCATGAATTTAGCACAAAATGCTGCCATTCACTCCAAAAACAAGCGGGTGGTAGCTGTGTTCTCCTTAGAAATGTCCTCACAACAAATTGCCATGCGTATGTTGGCAGTGGAAGCTCGTGTGGATATGAATCACTTGCGTACAGGACGATTCACAGCCGATGATTGGCGTGGCCTCGCCACTGCCAGTGGCGATTTGGCAGAAGCTGAAATTTACATTGATGACACACCCGCAATTTCTGTATTGGAAGTCCGCGCCAAATGCCGCCGCTTGAAACGCGATGCCAAAGGTCTGGACTTGGTATTGATTGATTATTTGCAATTGATGTCAGGCAAGGCTGCTGAGCGTAAAGATTTGGAAATCAGTGAAATCACGCGTTCTTTGAAAGGCTTAGCAAAAGAGCTTGATGTCCCTGTGATTATTCTATCGCAGTTGAACCGTTCGTTGGAGCAACGCGCCGATAAACGCCCGATGATGTCCGATTTGCGTGAATCGGGGGCGATTGAGCAAGATGCTGATGTCATTATGTTTATTTATCGTGATGAGGTGTATCATAAAAAACCTGAAAACGAGGGTTTAGCAGAGATTATTATTGCCAAGCAACGCAATGGTTCAACAGGTACTGTGCCGCTTGCCTTTATTGGCAAATATACACGCTTTGAAAACCTGCAAAAACACATAGATTAAACAGGAGGCGATATGGTCAAGCATATTGTGATGTGGAAATTAAAAAATAAGGCCGATAGTGAAATCATTAAAGACAAACTCAATGCTTTGGTGGGTAAAATTCCAGGTTTACTGCGTATTGAGGTCGGCATTGATTTCAGCCAGAATGCAGCCGCATTTCATATGGTGTTGATTGCTGAATTGGAAAGCAAAGCAGCATTGGAAGCCTATCGTATCCATCCTGAACACCAAGCTGTGATTCCTTTGGTACAAGCGGCCGCTGTTGATCGCGCCGTGGTTGATTACGAAGTTTAGAATAAGAGACACAAGACGGCCTGCGCTACGCAGCCATTCTAATGATGATATAGAGGTAAGGTATGGGAAGAGCGTATCAGAATCGCAAAGAGTCCATGGCAAAGACTGCGGCGAGCAAAACAAAAGTATATTCCAAATATGGTCGTGAGATTTATGTTTCCGCCAAAAGTGGCGGCGTTGACCCCAACGGCAATTTATCGTTGCGTCGCTTGATTGAAAAAGCGAAAAAAGACCAAGTACCTGCCCATGTGATTAAAAATGCTTTGGATAAAGCCCAAGGTGGCGGTGGCGAAGATTTTTCGGCGGCACGATATGAAGGCTTTGGTCCTGCCAATACCATGCTGATTGTTGATTGTCTCACCGATAACAACAACCGAACATTTAAAGATGTACGCCAATGCTTCAATAAGAATGCCAGCAAACTAGCAGGCCCTGGTTCGGTGGCACATATGTTCGATCATCAAGCCGTCTTTGCCTTTAAAGGTGATGATGAAGAAGCCGTATTGGAAGCCTTGATGATGGCAGATATTGATGTCAGCGATATTGAGTGTGAAGATGGCATGATTACCGTATTTGCCCCACATACAGCATACAACCAAGTCAAAACAGCATTAAGCGATACCTTGGGTGACATTCAATTTGAGATGGATGATATTTCGTATGAGCCACAAAACTTGGTAACCTTAAGTGGCGAAGATGCTGAAGTATTTCAAGAATTATTGGCAGCATTGAACGATTGTGATGATGTGCAAAATGTTTATCACAATGCTGATTTTTAGAATAGGTAAGGTATAAAACTATGTTTCACGGCGTAATGACGGCACTGGTAACCCCCTTTACATGCCATCCAAATGGTGAAAAAATCATTGATGAGGATGCCTTCTTTGCGCATCTGGATCGACAATTGGCAGCTGGTGTGGATGCCGTCGTACCCGCTGGGACTACGGGCGAAGCAGCCACCCTTTCGATGAGCGAACACAAGCGTCTGATTGATATGACGGTACAACACATCAATGGACGCATCCCTGTGATTGCAGGTGCAGGCAGTAACAATACGGCAGAATCCATTGCTTTGACGCAAGCTGCCAAGCAAGTCGGCGCGGATGCTGCCTTGTTGATCTCACCGTATTACAACAAACCCACACAAGCGGGTATTTATCAGCATTATCATGCCATTGCTGATGCCGTACACATACCTCAAATCCTTTACAATGTTCCAGGTCGAACACATTCCCACATTGCTGTGGATACCGTCGCCAAGCTGGCACAACACCCACATATCATCGGCATCAAAGATGCCACCGCAGATTTAGCCCACCTCACACGCAGCATCATGCAATGCCCTGATCATTTTCAATTTTATTCAGGCGATGATGCCACCACTTTACCCTTTATGTTGATGGGGGGGGCAGGCGTGATTTCTGTGGTGTCCAATATTGCACCCAAAACCATGAAAGCAATGATGACTGCCATACAAGCTGGTGATTGGAATGCAGCCAAACAGGCGCATTTTTCCTTACAACATTTGAGCGATGCCATGTTTGTGGAAAGCAACCCCATTCCTGTCAAAGCTGCCTGTGCCTTGTTGGGCTGGATGGAGCACTGCTTACGCTTACCGCTCACCCCTTTAGAAGAAGCGCAGATGCAGAAATTATCAAGCACTATGCGCGATTTTGATGGTGTGGAAGAATCCTTATCACTTTCTGATTCGTGATGTAAATGCCTCATGTAACCCTTATCGCTGAACAGCTCCCTTTTCACCGCCGTATTATTTTCTCACTGCGGCGATTGCTGCATTCCTTAGCCTATCTTTTATCCAGTGTGATTGCCTTATGGTTATTTCTTGTGGTGTTGATGTTTGCGGAATCAGCCTTGTATATGGCAACTGGCGTTTCTGTATCGATGTGGGCGATTGTGATTGCAGCATTGGCTGCGGCATGGTTTTTCTTACCTGTGGTAAAATTTTTCCAAAACTTGATTGACCAACGCCTATTTCGACAACAACTGGATATTCTTCAGGCCATTCAAGAGCTTGGGGCAAGTGATTTGGCATCATTACCACAAGAGCATGTGGAAATGGCATTATTGGAGCGCATTGCACATATTTGTCATCGTCAACAAGTCAGTTTGGACGAGCGGCGCGACGATGGCAGTGGTTGTTTGTTCCTATACCCCAAAGATGCTGCCGTGCCGCCACTGCATGGACAATTATGCCCCGATTATGAATTAGTATTACCGATTCAATGGCAACAAGGCGTGGCGTGGTTGCACTTGGGTCGCCGCGATGATGGCTTACCCAGCGACCAAGATGAACGTCAAAGCCTGCAAGACTTAGCAGGTTTTGCTGCCATGAGCTTGGAACATGCCCGTTTATCGCATCAGCAATCCCAACAGGTGCGTTTGGACTCCATCAGCCGCGTCACAGGGCAGTTGCATTCCCACGACATTAAAAACCGTTTGCACGATTTAACTTTTTTGGCACACCATTTGGAATCAGGGAAATTGGATGAAGATGACTTAAAAGTCTTGGTGGGTTCGATTCGTAAAGTGGTGGGTCGTATGCAAAGCATCATGTTACGCATGACCGACCCCAATGCACCACTACACCCCAATATTCAACCCTGCCCACTCACCATACTCTTGCAGCAACATATTGATGAACGATTATGGCCCGAATCCATTCATATCCACACCGATTTCCCCGAACTCCCGCCCGTTGCTGGGGATACAGGCTTGTTGTTGGCAGTGTTTGAAAACCTATTTGATAATGCGGTGGAAGCGATGAACAAACAAGGCGACATTCGCGTCAGTGCGGCTGTATTGGGTGAATGTGTGCAGGTGTGCGTCCATGATCAAGGGCATGGGATGAGTGACGATTTTATTCGCAACCGTTTATTTCGTTTGTTTTCTACCAGTAAAGATGATGGCTTAGGTATCGGTTTGTATTTAAGCCAACGCATTATTGAAGCCCACGGTGGGCGTTTATCTGCCCACAGTGCAGGTGTGGGACAAGGTTCGGTGTTTGAAGTGATACTACCATTATATAATAGGGCTTCAGAAGGGGGAACATCATGAGTATTCAGCAAAATATTTTGGTGGTTGATGATAATGACATCAATCGTTTGAACCTGCGCTTATTGTTAAAGCCCGATTACCATGTAATTGAGGCCGGTGACCCCAAGGCTGCAGATGAACAGTTATCCAAACATCGGGTCGATTTGGTTGTGTTGGACTTGGCACTACCGCCTGAACCCGACAACCCAGAAATCGGTTTGGCATATTTACAACAACTGCACCAAGAAAACCCTGATACACCTGTCGCTGTGATTACAGGACATGATCAACATGAGCTGGCAGTGCGTGCCAAAGCTGATGGTGCTCTGGGTTTTTTTGGCAAACCCTTCAATCCCGATGAAGTCAAAAGTGTGATTGATCAAACCCTGCAAGCCAAACAGCACGCTATTCGTGAAGCCCAATTGCAACATGCACTGGAATCACGCATGGGTACAGAAATTCTTGGCGATAGCGATGAAATGACACAATTGCGTGCGTTGATTCAGCAAGTAGCCCCGATGCCTTCCAGTGTGTTGGTGCGCGGTGAAACGGGTGTCGGCAAAGAATTGGTGGCGCGCTGCTTACACCAACAAAGCCCGCGCGCAGGACAACCTTTTATTGCCATCAATTGCGCTGCCATGAGTGTGGAACATTTGGAATCGGAGTTGTTCGGGCATGAAAAAGGTTCTTTTACTGGAGCTGGTGAACGCAAACTTGGATGGTTTGAACGCGCCAATGGAGGAACACTCTTTCTGGATGAAATCGCCGACATGCCCTTATCGGTACAAGCCAAATTATTGCGTGTTTTAGAACATGGCGAGTTTTCTCGCTTGGGTGGGGAATCATTTATCACTTCCGATGTGCGCCTGATTTGCTCCAGCAAAAAGGACTTAGAGCACTTAATTCAAGAAGGAAAGTTTCGTGATGATTTGTATTATCGCATTCATGTGGTTGAGGTGTCCGTCCCTCCTTTGGCATCCCATATTGAGGATTTACCGATATTCGCCGATGCGATTCTGCTACAAAAATCAGCCTTGTGCGGCAAACAAATTACCGAGATTGCAGAACCCGTACTCCAAGCCATGCAACATTATACTTGGCCAGGCAATGTGCGCGAATTGGAAAATGTCATTGAACGCGCCGTAGTCTTGTGCCAAGGTCATCGCATTGAACAGCTTCCTTTGTTGCTCAACCCCTATACTGCCCAAGCCATGGACGATCCATTTTCTTTGTGGTTTCAAACCTTGCCTGAAGAAGGGATTAGGGGAGATCGCGAAGTCGGAAATTTTGAACGCCGTTTGCTATTGGAAGCTTTGCGACGACATAAAAATATCAAGGCTCAAGCAGGGCGTTGGCTTGGTTTTGGAGAACGCGCAAAAGATAAAATGCGCTATCTATGTGATAAATATGATATTGATTTGCACGAGTGATGGATGAAATACTGGCTTAGTATCTGGCTGATGACTTGCTGTCTATGCTTGCCTGCACAAGCAGCAGAAGAACATCAGGATTACCTATATTATCGTGATGTCACCATCCCACCCTACCAACATTTGCGTGAATTTTTTGATATGCCCAACCGTATGGGGCGCTATCAGGTCACCCTGATTTCAGAATCTATTGGTCCCTTAACCTTTGATGTGCGGCGCGTGTTGGGAGAGCAAGAAACAGAACTACGCAAAGTTCGTAGCTATCATATGGGGGATCATGATTTTCATACGGTGTTTCGTAATGCGCAGGGAAAAGAAGATTTATTGGTGGAAATTGCTAATTCCAACCCCGTGTTTTCCGCCAAAGTATCGGTGATTGTGGTTGAATTATCTGAAGATGAGTAATCACGATTCATCGCAGCTCTGATTCCTCCGATTTCTGTGTCAAACATGCGCTTGTGCAAGATAAAGCGGCGCGTTCTGGAAGAAAACACTCCAGATATTCAGGGTTAAGATGCTCCTCTAAAGTATCAGCAAGAGCATCTAGGGATGCCAAAGTC
>Ga0256829_1001704_pt1 | contig 17536 bp, 18 predicted proteins | sample 131447metaG_FD_185979 | JGI IMG/M metagenome (GOLD analysis project Ga0256829, IMG submission 185979) | Hydrothermal vent microbial communities from Lau Basin, Pacific Ocean - 131-447 | ecosystem: Environmental > Aquatic > Marine > Hydrothermal vents | place: Pacific Ocean: Lau Basin | collected...
GGCTTTTAAAGATGTGGGAGCAAGAACTTTGGCGCGTTTTCTGTCATATTTTTCCGGGAGCCACAAAACGACGGTACTGGTGGCTACCTCCGGTGATACGGGCAGTGCTGTGGCCCATGGTTTTTTCAATATGCCAAATGTTGAAGTGGTGGTGCTTTATCCCCAAAATAAGGTCAGCAGGTTGCAGGAAAAACAATTTACTACCCTCGGAAAGAATATCACAGCATTGGAAGTTGCCGGAAATTTTGACGACTGCCAGCGGATGGTGAAAGCGGCTTTTACTGATCCTGAATTAACAGGCCGTATGCATTTGTCTTCGGCCAATTCCATCAATATTGCCCGGCTGTTGCCTCAGGCTATTTACTATTTTTATGCTTATGCCAGGCTTAAAAAGAGAGATCAACCTGTGGTTATTTCTGTTCCTACCGGAAACCTGGGCAACCTTGCTGCCGGATTGCTGGCAAAAAAGTCGGGATTACCCGTAAGCCGGTTTGTGGCTTCAGGCAATCGGAACAACGTTTTTCAGGAATATCTTGAGACGGGTATTTTTACGGCAAGGCCATCTGTTCAAACAATTTCCAATGCTATGGATGTGGGAAATCCCAGTAATTTGGTGCGTATTCAGGAACTTTACGGCTATTCGGCAGAAGCCCTCAGGAAGGAAATTGTTCCTTTTTATTTTTCCGATGAAGCTACCCGCCGAACCATAGCCGATGTTTACCGCCGGGATAAATATATCCTTGATCCGCATGGTGCGGTAGCTTACAGCGGGTTATCAGCTTATATGAAAGAAAAAAAAGTAACTGGTATATTTTTAGAAACCGCCCACCCGGCCAAATTTTACCAGGTGGTGGAAGAGGAAATTCATGCCGGGGTCCCTGTTCCGCAGCGGCTCGCTAAAAGTTTGCACCTTCCCAAGAAGAGCATTGAGATTGGAAATCGCCCCGAGGACCTTAAAAATTTTTTGCTGGAACATTAACAAGCTTAACGCAAACAAATATTTCTTATTTTAAATGAGAAAATTTAGTGTACATTTGTTTTTTGTTAAATTTCGTGGGAAACAGCAATGCATTTTGAGGAAAAAAAATTAAACCTTTCTTTTTTGGTTTTCTGCCTGTTAACGGTTTTGGCCGTATGGCCTTTCCAATCGGCAGAAAGTCAGGTTTCATGTAGCATAAAGTCCAGCACGCCTTCACCGGTGTGTTATGACGCGCCTTTTATCTTGTCGGTGCCGGCCCGAAGCGGATGGAAGTATAAATGGTCTACCGGTGATACTACTTCTTCCATAACGGAGCGCCTGACAGCGCCAGCTGATTTTACTGTAACCGTAACCGACCCATCTACCGGCGCTTCCTGTACCAGCAAGCCGTTTCACATGAATGTTCAGCCAAAGATCAATATCAGTTTTCAACAAATACAACTTACCTGTACTGATGCCAGCCAGGACATCGGCAATACAGCCCAGGTGAAAGCCACGGCTTCAGGGGGATATCCGGCTTCGGAATATCAATATTTCTGGAATGTAAAACCCATTCAGATATCGCCGGGTGACCGTTCGGTGGCAGTGGGGCTGCAAGCCCATCAGTTTTATACTATCCGTGTTGTGGACCCTCATGGCTGTGTGGCCCGGGGTACTTTTTATACCAAAGCATATCCCAATCCTGTAGTAAAAATCACAGCTTCGCCTGACACTGCTTATATCCAGAATCCGCACATAACTTTTTCTTATCAGAACCTTTCAAAAGATACCATAAGGATATCGAACAGCTACTGGGAATTTGACAAAGACCCCAATTCCTATTCCCAGCCACAGGTTGTGCACACTTTTAAAAATGTGGGAACTTATACTGCCTACCTGACTGTTTTTAATCAGCAGGGTTGCGATACGGTTTATACCCGGGTGGTGGATGTCCTTCCGGTGCAGTTGTTTATTCCTAATGTGTTTACCCCCAATGGCGATGGCTACAATGATTATTTTGTGATTAAAGTCAAAGATGCTTCCCCGCCGGGGACAAGCGGCCTTCAATCGGATGATGGAACGCAGACCTATAAACCGCTGAATACTTATTTTGAGAAAACGCATTTGGTCATTTTTAACCGTTTCGGAAGAATCGTTTATGAATCGGACAATTATAAAAATAACTGGAACGGAGGCAATTTACCCGATGGTACCTATTTTTATGTTTTGAAATGTCAGGGTTATAAGAATAAAAATATGGTTTATAAGGGTTCTGTTACTATCTTTGCAAAGAAAAAATGATGATCGTATGATTTTAAAAAGAGTAATTTTTGCAGTTGCTGTGGCAGGGTTGTTCCTTTTGGGAGCCTGCCACCAGCCTTCGGGAAAATCACACGGTAAAATTAATTCGCAGCAGGTTAAGACCAAGGCAGCCGTGAATGCGCCGGTCATGACTTTTACAGAAACAGTCCATAATTTTGGTAAGCTGACACAGGGTGAAATAGTGAAATATGCTTTCCATTTTAAAAATACAGGAAAATCCAATCTTCAGATTGTCGGCGTAAGGACCAGTTGTGGTTGTACGGTTGGAAAATATCCCCGCAAGCCGGTAAAGCCGGGTGAAGAAGCTGATATTGTAGTTACTTTTAATTCGGCATACAAAATGGGTTTTCAGGATAAGTCGATCATGTTGCTGGCCAACACCAAACCAGCGAGAACGGTATTGCGTATTGAGGCAAATGTGGTCGTGCCGAAAAATAAATAGCATCGGCACACAAAGATGTTTGACAAACATGGAGAAAAAGAAAAAATTAATCACTTATAATCACTTAAATTATTTAGAATGAGCACATTATTTGTATTATTAGCAGCAGGGGCAGGCAAAGGACAAAGCTCCTGGATGTCGTTATTACCTTTGTTTTTAATCTTATTGGTATTTTATTTCTTTTTTATCATGCCGCAAACCAAAAAGAGCAAAGCCCAGAAAAAATTCCGGGAAAACCTGAAAAAAGGGGATAAGATTGTTACCATTGGCGGTATTCATGGTAAAATTGTCGAGGTGAAAGAAAAAACGGTGGTTATTGAAGTGGGTACTGCCGGAACAAAAATGACCCTTGAAAAGTCGGCTGTGGCCATGGATAACGAAACTATCGGCCAGAAATAGGGCAGCTTTTCATTTTTAAAAAACAAAACGAGCCTTCCTTTTTCTCTTATGAGGAAAAGAAAGGCTTGTTTTATATCCGGAATATGGAAACGTGATATTTGCATTTTGTCGTCGTTAAAGGCCGTTTCGTCTGTTATTTTCATGCATAGGCATAATAATTTTTTTAAGTAGCACGAAAACCCTGAATTTTGCATGGTAAAAAACGGATAAAATGAAAAAAATAATCCCCATTCTGTTCATTGCCTTTGTCCTGACATCTTTTATGCCACCCAAAAACAGACGGGAGATAAAATGTTTTCAACAATCAGTTCCGTTTGTTGTGGACGGCAAGACCACAGACTGGAAAACAGGTTCTTTGCAGTTTGATAACAAGACCGGCTTTGCTTATGCCTTGAGCAACAACGATCGGGCACTTTTTGTTCAGCTGAAAATGCTGCATGCCAGTATACAGCGAAAAGCTTTGGCCACCGGGTTTACTTTATGGATCGACCCTGCCGGAAAAGGAAAGCACGTGTTGGGAATTGAATATCCCCAAGGCCTGATCCACGAAATGCAAAACCGCCGGAAAACCGGGTCACCGCCTGCTTACCGCCCGCAGCACAGAAGGAGCGGTATAAACGGACGTCCTAATGCTCATCAGATATATTTGTTCAACAAACGGTTTCAGTCGGAACCCGTTAAACTGAAAGGTTTTAAAAAAGCCGGGATAAAAAATGCTTTTACCGGAAAAGGCGGTATCCGCGTTTTGCTGCAATTGGATTCCCTCGGGCATGCAGTGTATGAGGCACGGGTGCCATTGAAGATACTTTTTTTGCATCCGGCTGATTACCTGACAAAAGCCAAACCTTTTTCGGTGATTTTTCAAACCGGTTATCTTCAAATAGACATGTCGCGCATGCAGGCCGGATTCGGCCATGGAGGCATGGGCGGTCAGGGAATGGGTTTCAGGCAACAACCTTCCGGCCAGGCACGTATGGCTTTTATGCAAAGCCTGGCCGATCCCAGTACTTTAAAAATAAAATCAGTGTATTTATTTCAGGAAAAATAACTTACAGAAATGAAAAAAACAACATATTTTGCGATCATCATTTTATTGAGCTTTTCAATGATTTCACCGCTGTTTGCCCAGCGGCCGTCCAATAATGTTTCCACAAAACCGTTATTGCCGGGCCCCGGAGGCATTATCACGGGAAAGGTAAGAGAAAAAAGTGACAAAACCCCCATGCAATATACCAACGTGGTGTTGTACCATTTGCCTGATTCTGTTATGGTAAACGGAACCATAACGGGAAAAGATGGGGATTTCAAACTGGAAGGCTTGAAAAACGGGCACTATTACCTGAAAGTGCATTTTATTGGTTTTCAGGTAAAAACCATTAATAATATCGTAATATCGAATTACAAAAAAGAAATAAAACTGCCGGTAATTTATCTTGAACCCGTCTCCTCTACCTTACATGGTGTGCAGGTTACGGCGAGCCGCTCCAGAATCTCGTATCAGGTGGACAAAGAAGTGGTGAATGTAACAAAAGACCTGATGGCTTCGGCAGGCTCGGCAGTAGATGTGCTTGAAAATGTGCCTTCGGTAGATGTGGATTTGAATGGTAACGTTTCCATACGCGGGTCTTCTAATTTTACCGTTTTGATCAATGGCCACCCCAGCGTTTTAAAAGGAAATGATGCTTTGCAGCAAATCCCCGCTTCCTCCATCCAGCGTATCGAAATTATTACCAACCCTACGGCAAAATATGATCCCGAAGGCGTTGGCGGTATTTTAAACATTATTCTTAAAAAGGATAAAAATCTGGGAATCAATGGTATGATAACTGGCTCAGCAGGAATTAAAAACAAATATTGGGGAAATGGCCTGTTGGGTTACCGGACAAAAAAATTCAATGTGTATGTTGCAGGTAATGGCAGCTATCGTCCTTTTTATATGCATGTTCATTCGAAAGACCTGACATTCCTTCCCGATACGACCAATTATCGGAATACTTTGATAAATGGAATCAGAAAACGGAAAGGTTTTGGCATTAACGGGGGCCTTGACTATTATTTAAATAAAAAATCCACCCTTTCTTTTTCCGGAGAATACGGCGGATATGGTTTTGGAATGAACAATACCAGCAGGCGTTCTATTTATACAGTTCCCGCTACGACAAAGAATTATTCAGAATCTGTCAGCCAATCCAACCGCTGGGGACATTACTACAACATTCAGGGAGACTACCTGCACAAATTTAATAATCATGGCCATCAAATAGAAGCTTTTGCCTATTATTCGGGAAGGAACAGCAGCGATGTCGAAAATCAATCGAACTTTGCGACCGATTCCCTTTGGAACGATCTGGGCCTTCAACCATCCAGTATTCGTACACAGACACCGGATTCCTCTTCCAATCTAAGGGCAAAACTGGATTACAGCCTGCCCATTGGGAAAAAAGGAAAGTTTGAGTCAGGCCTGCAAAGTCGTTTGTACAATGAAAACGGTGAATACATTTACGAAACCATCGATAGTATTACAGGTGACTGGGTATCCAACAATAAGTACCATAATGTGGTGAGTTTTAAACGAAACATTTATGCGGCTTATGTGAGCTTTAAAGATATTTATAAAAAATTTGGTTATGAGTTGGGCTTGCGTACCGAGTATACCGACAGAAAAGTAGTCAACAGCAGTGAAAGAAATCCTTTTGTCCTGAAACGGTTCGATTATTTTCCTTCGGTACATTTGTCGTACCAGCTTCCCAAAAATTATCAGGTTTACACCAGTTACAGCCGGCGTATCAACCGGCCCCGGCAATGGGATTTGAATCCTTTTCCCATGATTATTGATCCTTATAATATTCGGATTGGAAACCCTGATCTGGAGCCTGAATACATTGATTCCTATGAACTTGGAATGCAAAAGGTTTTTTCAAAATCGTTCCTCTCATTTGCTGCTTATTATCGAAAAACGACAAATAAAATTACGCGGGTCAGGTTGGTTGATACATCTGGTATCATGATCCATACCAATAAAAACCTGAACAAAGATTTCGCCATGGGGGCAGAGCTTATGGCTAACCTGAAAATCGTGAAATGGTTCAGTATGAATGCCAGCCTTAATATTTACCACTACCGGTTGGAAGGTGACCTGCAGGGGTCGAATGTGGCAGCCAATTCTACCAACTGGTCCGGGCGCATGACGGCTTCTTTTAACCTGAAAAATAATTTCCGTATCCAGTGGATGGGCATTTACCGTAGCCCCACAGTAACGATTCAGGGTTCACGGAAGGGCTTTTTCTATACTAACCTTGCCTTGCGCAAAGATTTTTTCAAACGCAAATTGAGTTTTACACTGACTGCCCGCAATCTTTTGGGGACGGCAAAGTACGAAACAACCGCTTCGGGAACAGGGTTTTATTCCAACATGGCTTTCCGTCCGGAATGGCCTGTGATTACTCTGAATATCGCTTATATGATCAGGAATTACCGGCAAAAAAACAAGAAGAACATGAACAATCAGAATTCTGTTTCCCCACAGATTTTTTGATGGGCCCTGGTTTACAAAAGATATCTTTGGGGGTGAATCAAATGGGCTAATTCCTATTTTAATGCGCTGGCACGATAAAGAAATGCCATTTTACTCCACAGAGCCCATTAAAGCTCCATAGGGCTCCTTTGAAAAATTACTTTGGGCTGTAAGATTTGCTGTTTTTTTTCAAATAGTAAAAAACCTTGCTTATTTTTAATGCAAATTATCCTAAAACCAGATTTTGTCCCGTTAGGGAGAAGATATTTATAGAAAAGATTATCCAATGTTTAATTAGTCCCGTCAGGGACGGAATAATAAGGACAATGGCCAATACCAATACCCAATTGTATATCCAATTTGTGTTTGCAGTCCAAAACAGGGCTTCCCTGATTCAGTATTTTATTGCTATAATAGATTTTGTCCCTGACGGGACAAATAATTTAACCTGAAATCCCTGGCGCATTAAAATAGGAATTAGCCATCAAATGGCTTATGTTTTAATGGATGAGGTTTGAGTGAAAATGGAAAAAATCCTTTAAATTTGCGCAAAATTTTAAAAAAGGAGTATTATGTCAACAAAAGTTCACACAACATGGGCAGGTAAAATGGCTTTTGAGGCCAAGGTAGGCGGTTTTAATTTTATACTTGATGCAGATAAAAAAGTAGGCGGCGAAAACCGGGGCCCGCAGCCTAAACCGTTGTCACTGGTTTCCCTGGCGGGATGTACGGCTATGGATGTTATTTCCATATTGGGTAAAATGCGTGTGGAACCTGACTATTTTGATGTGGAAGTAGAAGGTGAACTCACCGATGTGCACCCAAAATATTATCATACCATTCATATTAAATATATTTTTAAAGGGGAAAACCTTCCCATGGATAAATTAGAAAAGGCAGTTAACCTTTCTCAGGACCGTTACTGCGGCGTCACGGAAATGCTTCGCAGGGCGGCCAAAATAAGCCATGAGATCGTGATCCTCGACAAATAACAGGGTTTTTATCAGGTTTGCCTATTCAATGATCCTTCTGATAAAGCGTAATTTGTGTGTGTATTTTTTCAGGCTTTCATTAAAAATACCTTCGTGGTCAAGGGTGTCAATGCGTACCTGACCTGAAGAATGTATGATTTGATGATTGTTGAGCAGGATGCCCACGTGGACAATACGGCCTTCTTCATTTTCAAAGAAAGCCAGGTCAGCAGGTTTGCTTTCCTCAATAAAACCAACAAGGTTGCCATGTTCGGCCTGTTGAGAACTGTCGCGTGGAAGCGAATATCCGCACATGCGGTAAACAATTTGAGTGAAACCCGAACAATCAATTCCAAAAAAAGAACGCCCTCCCCATAAATAAGGGCTTCCAAGGTAATTTTTGGCTGTTTCTACCAGCTCCTGCGCATTTTTTCTCCCTTGATAAAGCAGTACTCCTTTGGGGAGTTTAAAAGCCGTTTCCCCCATATAGAAGTTTTCCCCATCGAAACGCGGTAACCGGCTGCCCATGACCAAAGACAACCTGTTGTTGTTTTTATCCTGTGCTTCCACATATTTTTCCGCCAGGAAAACCGGCACTTCTTTTTCTGCTTTTTCGATAAATGCCATGGGGGGGAAAATAATCTGCTTTTCATCTACCCATCCGGCATAGTTGTCGTGTGCAGTTTCTATAAAAAGCCAGCTTTTGAACCGGTCTTTGATATGAACCGTGTCTCCAAACAGGATTTGGTTGATCATTTGGCTCGGGTCAGAAGGTTTTTCCCTGACGGGAACCATGGGCAACGTACAAATTCCTTTTTTCATATTGCGAAAATATTAATAATGATACAGAAATGATGGATTTTGTATTTTTGTAGCAAGATAAAATGATATGAAGTCTCTTTTTCCAAAATTACAACAATATTCATACGACCTGCTGAAAATCTTAACTTTTGTTGTGGCCATTATTGTTGTTGTGGCGGTAAGTCCTCGCGAACGGATCTTTAAATACGAATTCAGCCTCGGTAAACCATGGAAGCATAAGGATTTATATGCCCCTTTCGATTTCTCTATCCTCAAAACCCAAAAACAATTGTCCAAAGAGCGGGAAGAGGTATTAAAAAACCTGAAGCCTTATTTTCAATACGATGAGCAGGCTACCAGGATGGGAAGAGACCAACTGATAAAAAATTTTGGTGAAGACTGGCATTTTTACGGAAGGAAGTTCGACTCACTGACAAGCAGACAGGATTCCATAACCTATTTGGATGCATTACTGGCTGTGTATGATCAGGTGGAACAGGGGATTATCCGGCTGAACCCCGTACTGGAAGGAAAAGGTAAAACATTTCAAATAAAGCTGATAAAGAACAACGAAGTAAAAGACTATAATCTTTCACAGCTCTATACGGTAAAAGAAGCAGACAATTATGCTATCAACTATTTGCGGCAGCTGAACAGTGCTGATAGTGTCATGTTATTTAAGCTAATAGACAATTCTCTGGTCCAGAATGTTATTTTTGACCAGAAAAAAACGGACATGATGCGGCAGGAATTACTGTCGAAGATTTCACCCACGGTGGGACTTGTGCAAAAAGGGGAGCTGATCATCTCGCAGGGTGAGCTGGTTACTCCGGAAAAATACCAGCAACTGATTTCTTTAAAACAGGAATATGAACAGGAGATAGGCAATTCCAGGGCGTGGAAGTATGTTTACTCGGGCCGGATCATTCTGATCTCGCTTTTATTTTTTATCGAACTTATGTTCCTCATGGCATACATGCCCAGCATTTACAAAGAGTTGAGAAAACTGCACCTGCTGGTGGGGACACAGGTAGTATTGCTGATGATCTCGTTCTACGTTTTTGCGCACTATCCGTCCTGGAGCTATCTGATCCCTTATGCTATTTTGCCTGTGCTGGGGGCTGTTTTCCTCGACCGGCGGGGGGCCCTTGTGGTTTATCTGATTACCCTTATGTTGTTGGGCTTTTATGCACCAAACAGCTTTGAGTTTTTTTATACACAGTTTACGGCAGGGTTTGTAGCGGTTTTTTCGGTAGGCCAGTTGTCAAAACGATGGCATTTGGTGCGAAACTCCATTTTGGTTTTTCTGACTTACATGGTGGTTTACTTTGGGATGCTGTTGGTGCAGGAGGCTTCTTTTTCACACATTTCCCTGCGTTTTATTCTGATGCTGGCAGGCAGTTCCTTGTTGATCCTGCTTGCTTTTCCGTTGATTTTTGTTTATGAAAAATTATTCGGGCTAGTCACACAGCTGACGTTGCTGGAATTGTCCAATACAAACAATACTTTACTCCGCGAACTGGCGGAAAAAGCTCCCGGGACTTTTCAGCATTCCATGCAGGTTGCCAATCTTGCATCGGAAGTTTTGTATGCGATAGGCGGTGATGCTTTGCTGGCCCGTACCGGCTCTTTGTACCACGATATCGGAAAAATGGCACATCCCCTTTTCTTTGTTGAAAACCAGCCCGAAGGTTATAATCCGCATGATGAACTGAGTTATGAAGAAAGTGCCCGTATTATTGTGGGGCATGTGCTGACGGGAATTGAAATGGCACGCAAGGCACGTCTTCCGGAACAGATCATAGATTTTATCAGGACACACCACGGTACGCGGCGTGTAGAATATTTTTATCGGCTTGAGCGAAAACAAAACCCCGGAATGGAAGTGAACGAAACGGAATTCAGGTACCATGGGCCGGTGCCTTTCTCAAGGGAAACTGCTGTGGTCATGATGGCCGATTCGGTGGAAGCTGCTTCACGAAGCCTTGTAAACCCGACAGAACAAAAAATCAATGATTTGGTTGAACTTATTGTGAATTCCATGATGGAATCGGAACAGTTTAACAATGCGCCTATTACGCTGAAAGAAATTACTACTGCCAAAAAAGTTTTAAAGAAAAAACTGTTGAATATTTACCATGTACGGATTGCCTATCCGGATTAAGGCAGTGTCTTTTTTTTAAAACCCGTCCGGTGCAATGCCGGCAAGGTATTTTTTGCTTCCGGGCCCCAGGTTGAAAAGCAGGTCCAGCACACTTAAACCCGGTATAAAACCGTGACGGTCAGCAAAAACCTGCATGTATTCCGGTTGGGAAAAAGAAGATATTCTTTTGGGAGAAAAAGCATCCCGGAGGTCTAGGCTGTCAGCAGGTTCTTTTTCAAAGGTTTTTGTAAAGTTTATCTGCGGATGAATTTCCATCAACACACATAATTTTTCAATAAGCTGCATGTCAAATTGAAAGAGATGGTCAAAACTTCCGTTATAAAAAGGTTTCAGATCGTCTTTGTAATAAAGAAAATAAGGGGAATTCTCATAAGCCGACCGGATAGCCCGCCAGTGTTTCAGGTACCATTTTCCGTTGTTGTAAATCTGCACTGCCGATGTGAGGGAATGGTTTCCATTGGGTCTGGTCACAGGAACGGACAAAGGCAAAATACCCCGTTCCGAGTAAATCAGGCACCGGTTGCGGTAGCTTTGCCGCAGGTAAGTTTCGTGTTTTTCTATCAGTACCGGATATTTCAGCAACAGCGAAAACCAGCTGATGGGCGGCAGGTAGGCAACAGATAACAGTATTTTTTTATGTGCCATTCTATCAAAAGGTTTCAACAAAAAAGGCCACAAACCAGAAAGGATTGCAGCCTTTTTTAGTTTCGATGAAGGCTTATTTCCCCACCTCCTGTTTTTTCAACAGGACGTCGTTAATAGCCTGGATGAGGGTTTCTTTGGGCAAAGCACCAACGGCCATCTGCGGCTGGCCATCAGCAGGACAAAACAGCATGGAAGGAATACTGCGGATACCAAAGGCAGAAGCCAGTTCCACTTCCTGCTCGGTATTTACTTTGTAAATATCGATTTTGCCCTGAAACTCAACGGACAATTCTTCCAGGATAGGGGCCACAATTTTACAAGGCTGGCACCAGTCTGCATAAAAATCAATAATACAAGGTAATTTGCCTTCAAATTTCCATTCCTTGTTTGTTTCGTAGTTAAATACTTTTTCTAAAAAAGTTTGTTTTGTTAAATGTTCCATTTTAAATTATGTATCTGTTAATTAAGGTTGTTTTTCTTAGCTTCATATTTTTTGTGGAGCAGTTGCTCATCAATAATTTGTATGTAAGTGTCATGGGGAAGCAGGCCGACCTGCATCAACGGTTTCCCCTTTTTGGGGATAAACAAAACGGCAGGGATGCTCCTGATCCGAAAAACGGAAGCCAGCCGGTTTTCTTTATCCACATTTACTTTATAAAATTTTACTTTTCCATTGTATTTCCTCGCCATTTCGTCCATGATAGGGGCCACTCTTTTGCAGGGGCCGCACCAGTCAGCATAAAAGTCGATAACACTGGGCTCATCTCCTTCATAAATCCATTTTTGGGGGTTCTTTTCAAAATTCCAAATTTTTTTTAAAAAACTGTTGTAGGTAAGTTGCACGGGCACAGCCTGATTTAAAGAACCATCTTTTAAAGCGGTACCGTTTTTCTCCTGACTCCCCTCCATGTTAGTGCACCCGTAAGTTACAATGCTTATGAATATTACAATTATCGGAACAATCTTTCTCATATTATTTATAAAGTGTCTTAATAAAATGCGGTGCAAAGATATAATAAAAAAGTATTGGTGTAGCACGGTTAAAAAAGTTTCTTTGTTAAAAATTCTCAATGGCTTTGTCGGTATTTATATTATTGAAGGTCAACATATTTAGTTTCCTTTAATAAGTGATGATTGCCTTTGGTTTTTTGCCCCCGTTGCCTGCCCGGGAAGTGGCCCGGAAAAAATTGAAATAATAAAAAGGCAACCTTTGATGATTTCAAAAATATTGTATTTTTGCATCCTCAAAACGGAGGTCCCGTAGCATAATTGGATAGTGCACCTGACTACGGATCAGGAGGTTGTGGGTTCGAATCCCGCCGGGATCACTTGATAAGCAACAAATCAACCCAAAGAACCACTTAATATATTGATATTGAGTGGTTTTTTTATTTGGGTATTCAAATCAAATCAAACCAAATCATTCTGTCAGGTGGTAAATCAGGTGTTCCTTTTTAGAACGAAGTTGTTTAAAGTTCAGGGTGTTTTATTCCTGATAAGACACTCTGAAAGAATAAATTACATCTAGAATTCAATTGTTATTTTTGTTTAAAAAAAATATTTGTTAAACACGGCTGTTCAAAACGAACGGAGAATTATCAACGTTTTTCTTCCTGAAAAAGAACAAACTGCAATAATTTTCTGAAACGGTTTTACATTTTCCCCAACTTTTTCCTAACTTTACGGCATGTAAAGAAATGTACAGTAGAAAACCCGTAACAACTTTCGTTTTGATTTTTCCGGATACGGTTTTTGGACTGCAAAGAGAGAATAATCGTATTGATGAAACAGGGTTATCCTGATACCTTTCTGAGAGGTTTGTATGATTAGTGGGGATATAAGAAGTTAGGCTTTATGCAAAAAACGGGAAAATGATGACCTAAAAAACTTCATTAAATGTTTGAAAAATTGATTATTTTTGAATAATTAATTTAAAGTGGTATAATTTGACCACTTTGGAAAATATTAAATATGAGCAAGATAAAGAAACTAGAAATAGAAAATGCGATAATATCAATAACAAAAATTAATGAAGATGACTTTATTTGCTTAACCGATATGGCAAAAGCAAAGAAAGGTGATAATAGAGCAGCTGACATAATCAAAAATTGGATAAGAACACGGACTACAATTGAATTTCTAGGAACTTGGGAAATGTTATACAACCCCAATTTTAATGTGGTGGAATTTGACCACTTTAAATCAGAAGCGGGACTGCCAACATTTGTTTTAAGTCCAAAACAGTGGATTGAAAAAACCAATGCAATTGGAATAACATCAAAATCCGGAAGATATGGAGGAACTTATGCTCACAGAGATATTGCATTTGAATTTGGAGCAGCAATAAGTTCAACTTTCAAATTATATTTAATTAAGGAGTATCAGAGATTTAAGGCGATAGAAAGTAGCCAATACAATCTTGAATGGGATGTAAAACGAATTTTAAGTAAAGCAAATTATCACCTTCATACAAGATGCCGTAAAGAATTACATTCTCCCGAAAAAGAATTATACAAAAGACACGGAGTGGCTGAGTTACGCAGAAGAAGCGGATCTGTTGAATGTTGTTCTTTTTAAATGCACGGCAAAGGATTGGCGTGAAGCTAACCCTGAACTTTCAAAAAAAGGAATGAACATTAGAGACATTGCAAGTATAAATGAACTTGCTATTTTATCAAACATTGAAAGTATGAATGCTGAAATGATACGAAAAGGAATTCCTAAAAATGAAAGATTTAAACAACTAAATGAAATTGCTGAATATCAATTAAATATTCTGAATAAAAAAGATAGTTTAAAAGCATTGAAAAAGTTGAGTGATGATATTTACCTTAAAAAAAGTAATGAATAATAAAGCACAAAAGCCCAACATCGGCTCATAGTGCATGCCGCAATTACCTGTAAATATGAGAATTAAATATTAACTGAACATATCTGTAAATAGAAAAATAAAACAATAAACTGCGGCACGCACCATAGTGTGCCGAGAAGCAATAGTCGGCAACAATAAACTATTGCATGCTGTAGATTTAACTATAAATATAATTCAGAGTAGATTGAAAGAGAAGAGCTTCGAAAACCCGCACTCCGCTTATACCAAACGTTAGCAAGCATTTGAGAAAAACCCTGCCAGGAAATAGAATTAAAAAATCATAAAGTTCCAAATAAATTGGAATATATTTTATATTTTTGTCAAAAATAAAATAGTAAAATTGGAACTCATACATAAAAGCAAATTACTCAAACTGAAACGAAAAAATCAGGGAAATGTCAAACTTTTAGAAGCAAATTGACAGACTGATTTCAGAAAAATTCGGATTGGGGAAATAAAATGGACGTAATAACAACGCGTCCTGATGCTGACAGGGTTCATAGTGACAATTTTTTCTTTTTTGACATTAACGTTCACAGAACAATGATATTAATTGTATTTGACGAACAGGAAGCAGAAGTTATTTGGGCGGGAAGCCATGAAGAATATGACAAAACATTTAAAGGGAACAAGAAAACTATTGAGACCTGGTTAAGAAAACAGGGTAAAATAAAATAACAGAATCATGGAAAGATTAGAAATAAATAATATCCTGAACTTGGATAAATTAAACAGTGAATTGGAATACGAAAAAGCCATTTCAATTTACGGAAGATTAAGATGGCTGGTTAAAGAAAATGACTCTTTGAAACCTGTAAAAAAACATTTGAAAGGACTCATACAACAATATGAAGAAACTCATTGGAAAGATGAAACAAAAATAAGCAGTGAACAAATAAAGGAAAGTGATATAGCAGAAAAAATTGTCACTTCAGAAAATAAGTTTATACAAAAACGAAAAGAGTTAATCAGGAAAAAACTCAGGGAAAACGGAATTACCCAAAAAGACCTGGCAGAAATATTGGGTCACCGACCCAATTATATGTCAGAATTAATAAACGGAATACGTCCATTTTCACGAGATGACTTAATTGTACTTCACCGACTTTTTGGGCTGGACTTAAATGACCTTTTTCCTCCTTTCTTAAAAACAGAAGTAACAAATCACATTAAACAAATTCTTAATGAATTGAAAAACAGGAGAACAAAAATCAAATTACGATTAACAGATTTGGAAACGACCTAAACGCTTGCTAATAATGTATATAAGGTATTGTGGATAAACCGCTCGAACTTGTGCCAACCATTCCGATAAATTCTTTAAATTTACCCATAAAAATAAACTGCGCCACGCACCATAGCTGCACACGTTATGCACAAGCGAACGAGAGTTACTATAATGTCTTTTAGATATAACGATTGGTCATTACAATAATTTGATTTATATTTGCATAAAAAAGAAATGTATCAAAGAACCATTGAAAGCAATATAAAAGATAATATTGGAAATGGGAAAGCCATTATCATTGTCGGGGCACGACAAGTCGGAAAAACCACATTAATAAAAAAAATACTTGAAGGACAAGAGTATTTATTCCTTGATGCAGACGACCCGGCCATAAGGCAATTGCTTTCAGTACCAAACACAGAAGAAATACGAACCATTTTAGGGGAAAATAAAATTGTTTTTATTGATGAAGCACAGCGAATAGCTGGCATAGGTTTGACGCTTAAAATTATTACAGACCAATTCAAAAAAGTTCAATTATTTGTTTCCGGCTCATCTTCTTTTGATATAGGGAATAAATTAAATGAACCGCTTACAGGCAGGAAATGGGAATATGAATTATTTCCCATATCGTGGGAAGAATTTGAGAATAAAGAAGGTTTTGTAAAGTCCGAACAACAATTGGAAAACAGATTGCTATATGGATTTTATCCGGAAGTTTTAAATAATAAAGGAAAAGAAAGGAAGGTATTAAAAAACCTGGTAAGTAGTTATCTTTATCGTGATATTCTTGCAATTTCTGAAATCAGGAAACCTGAAATATTAGATAACCTTTTATTAGCACTTGCATTACAAGTAGGAAGTGAAGTCAATTATAATGAACTTGCGGGGACAATAGGAGTAAATAAAATTACCATTCAAAAATATATTGACATTTTTGAAAAAGGGTATGTTATTTTCAGGTTAAATAGTTTTAGTAGAAATTTAAGAAATGAAATAAAAAGAAACCGGAAAATTTATTTTTATGACAACGGGATAAGAAATGCGATAACAGGCAATTTTGCCCCGTTAAAATTAAGAACTGATGTCGGTGCTCTTTGGGAAAATTTCTTAGTTTCAGAAAGGATAAAACAAAATATTTACAAAGAGACCTTTGCCAGAATGTATTTTTGGAGGACAAAACAGCAACAGGAAATTGATTTTGTAGAAGAAAAAGACGGTGTAATATACGGATATGAATTTAAATGGAAAACAAGATCAAAAGTAAAATTATCAGAAACGTTTGTTAACACGTATCATGCAAAAACAAAAGTGATAGACAGGAAAAATTTCAGAGAGTTTGTTAAAATATAAAAAAGCCTGTGCACAACCTTGCTCATAGTGCATACAGCAAATCGTTGTAAACATGACAATTGAACATTAAATGAAGATACGGGTTAATAGTAAAAGAAAACAATAAACTGCGGCTTGCAGCATAACCCGCACCATTATCCCCGGCTTGCCCGGAAAAGAAGCCTTTTTATTTTTACCATGTCTAAAATAACGCCTATGCTGCAATTAATGTTTTTTTTCTTTGGAACTTTTATACTTTTGCCACTGTTATATAATAAACAGTTTTAATAACCATGGATTAAGATAGATTTATGCATGCTTTAGTGTTTATAAAACAAGTTCCCGATGCTTCACAGGTTAGAGTAAACTATGAAACGGGAACCCTGATCAGAGAAGGTGTCCCTGCCATCCTGAATCCTTTTGAAGCTCATGCGGTGGAGGAAGCGGTAAAAATAAGGGAAAAATTTGGCGGTAAAGTTACCGTAATAACTATGGGGCCCCCGCAGGCCACAGAAGCACTTAAGGAGTGTTTGTCGCGGGGAGCTGACAAGGCCTATCTGCTATCAGACCGTGTTTTTGCCGGTTCGGATACCTTGGCCACGTCCTACGCCCTTTATGAAGGAGCTAAAAAGATCATTGAGCTGGAAGGCGAAATAGACCTTTTCTTTGCAGGAAAACAGGCTATTGATGGTGATACTGCCCAAACCGGACCCGGTATTGCCACCCGGTTTGATATTCCCCTGGTTACTTATCTGGTCAAATTTGAAGAGGTAAATTTTGACAAAAAATATGTTGTAGCCACCCGGCTGACCGAATTTGGGCAGGAAACCCTGCAGGTCCCGCTCCCGGCATTTTTCACTGTAGAAGAAAGCCTGAACGAACTTTCT
>Ga0256829_1001705_pt1 | contig 17533 bp, 9 predicted proteins | sample 131447metaG_FD_185979 | JGI IMG/M metagenome (GOLD analysis project Ga0256829, IMG submission 185979) | Hydrothermal vent microbial communities from Lau Basin, Pacific Ocean - 131-447 | ecosystem: Environmental > Aquatic > Marine > Hydrothermal vents | place: Pacific Ocean: Lau Basin | collected...
CCAGCACCGCCGCACCGCCAAAATAGACCACCACCGCCGTGGCTACCTTGCCCAAAAAGTCAATTGTGGGGAAGAAAAGCGAAGTGACTTTGGCCGCCTGCAGGTTGACTTCCAGGTTGTGTTGGTTGACCTCGTCGCGGAAGGTTTGCAGGTTGCGGTCTTCGCGCACGAAAGCCTGCACCACCCGCACGCCGTGGATGTTTTCGGCCAGCACCGCATTGACCCAACTGATGGCCGCCCGCACCTTGCGGTAGTTTTCCCGCGCCAGTTTGCGGAAACGCGCCGTCGCCAGCGCCATCAGCGGCAGCACGGTAAAAGTGAGCAGCGAGAGCCGCCAGTCCATGCCCAGCATCACCACCACGATGCCCACAAGGGTGAACAAATCGCGCACCACGGCCAGCACGGCAAAGGTGAGGAATTGCCGCAGCACGCCGACATCGTTGATGAGGCGCGAAATCATCCGCCCGACGCCGTAGTGGTTGAAAAAGCCGAGGGAAAGGTTCTGGATGTGGGCAAACATTTGCTGGCGCAGGTCGTAGATGATGGCCTGACCGACGCGCGCCATGATGTTGACCCGCAGGAAGGTGAAGAGCCACAAAATGGCGGCCACGCCGAGGTAAAGCAGCACGGCCCGCGCCAGGGCCGGGCGGGAATGCCCCGCAATGCCCTGGTCAATGGCCATTTTGACGAAATAGGGCCCGGCAACGCTCGCCGCCGACGCGCCCAACATCAAAATCAGCGCGGTGAGGAAGCGGTGCCTGTAAGGCTTCAGGAAGCCCCACAGCCGCCGCGCCACCTGCGGGTCGTAGCCCTTGCCGAGTTTTTCTTCGCGTGCCTGCAACGACATGTTCAAATTCTCCCAAGCCAGCGGGGGGCTTTGCTCTTGAGCACGCCCTGCACCCGCCGCGCCCAGCCCAGGGGGAAGCCGTCCACCGTGACGGCCACCCAGCCGTCGGGGTCGGAAGCCGCGAGGGGCTGCCGCCGCAGGTAGGCGAGGGCTTCGGGGGCATCGGCGGCGAAATCCACGGTCTGAAGGAAGTCCTCGGCCGTGAGCGCCAGCGCCAGGGCGTGAGAAGGTTCAAAACGGCCGGTCTTGAACGAACCCAGCCACCAGCCGAAGCGTTCCACCTTCAGCCCTTTGAGGTCGGGCAGCCCTTCGGGAAGGGCATACAGGCGGTTGCCGAAGACGGCCAGCCGGTCACGCGGCACCGGCTCGCAGCACAGGGTTTCGGCCACGAAAGCGCGGTAGTGCGCCAGCAATTCGCCGCGCGGCGGGCGGGGGCGCAGCAAAGGCAGCGAGGGGCCGGGCGGGGCGTCTTCCCGCCGCCGAAGCAGGGCCACGAAATGGCCTTCGCCGGCCACCTTGTGCGGCCAGAGGCGCACCGCACCGGCCACTTCCGGCGGGGCAGCAGCCCATTCGGGGCGGGCACGCGCCAGCCCATGCGCCGCAGGGATGGTCACGACTTCATAGTCGGGGTGCGCGGCCAAAAAGCGGCCTATCGTGCCCTCGTCCTCCTCGGGGGCAAAGGTGCAGGTGCTGTAAAGCAGGAAGCCGCCGGGGCGCACCAGCCGCGCCGCGTGCCGCAGGATGCCTTCCTGAATGCGGGCGCAGCGGGCGACGTGGTTGGGCGTCCAGGTGCGGCGCGCCGGGGGGTCTTTGCGGAACATCCCCTCGCCGGAGCAGGGGGCGTCCACCAGCACGCGGTCGAAAAACGCCCCCAGCCGCTCGGCCAGGCGGCGGGGCTGCTCCATCAGCACGGCGAGGTGGGTGGCGCCCCAGCGGTCCAGGTTGTTGGTCATCTCGTGGACGCGCTTGGGCTGCACATCGCTGGCAATCAGAAGCCCCTCGTTTTGCATCAGCGCGGCGAGGTGGGTGGTCTTGCCGCCCGGTGCAGCGGTCAAATCCAACACCCGCTCGCCCGGCTGCGGCGCCAGAATTTCGGCCGGAGCCATCGCGCTGGGTTCCTGCAGGTAATACAGCCCGGCGGCATGGTAGGGGTGCTTGCCGGGGCGGCTGGCATCGGTCACCCGGAAACCGGCGCGGCACCACGGCACCGGCGTCAGCGCAAAGGGCAGGCGCTTGGGCGCCTCTTCCACGCCCAGTTTCAGCGTGTTGACCCGCAGGCCGATGTGCGGGCGGGCGCGCAGGGCTTCCTGGAAGGCGGGATATTCGTCGCCCAGGAGGTGCGCCATGCGGTCGAGGAAAAGCGGAGGGAGGGAAGCCACGCTATGCCCTTGAGTCGTCACCGGCTTGCAGGTGGTAGGTCTCGCGATAAAGCCCCGGTTGCGCCAGCAGTTCGGCGTGGGTGCCCTGCTGCACGATGCGGCCATCTTGCAGCACGAGGATGATGTCGGCGTGGGCAATGCTGGTGATGCGCTGGGCGATGATGAAAGTGGTGCGCCCGCCCAGCCACGCCCGCAGGGCTTCCTGAATCAGGCGCTCGGTCTCCGTATCTACGCTGGAGGTGGCGTCGTCAAGGATGAGGATGCGCGGCCTCATCAGCAGTGCACGCGCGAGGGCAATGCGCTGGCGCTGCCCGCCGGAAAGCGTGATGCCGCGCTCGCCCACCACCGTGTCGTAGCCTTCGGGCAGGCGCATGATGAAGTCATGGGCCTGCGCCGCACGCGCCACGGCGATGATTTCCTCTTCAGTGGCGTCGGGGCGGCCGTAGGCGATGTTTTCCCGCAGGGTGGTGGAAAACAGCAGCGGCGTTTGCTGCACGATGCCGATCTGGCGACGCAGGGTCGCCAGGTCCCATTCGCGGACGTCGTGGCCGTCGACCAGCACCGCGCCTTCGGTGGGGTCATAAAACCGCGGGATGAGGTTGACGAGGGTGGATTTCCCCGCGCCCGTAGGGCCTAAAATGCCCACGACGGCTTCAGCGGGTACGTCCAGGTCGATGCCCCGCAGGGCGTCGTCGGTTTGGGTGGCGTAGCGGAACCAGACGTTGCGGAAGGCCACCGCCCCGCGCATGGGGTTGATACGCACGGCGGAAGGCGGCGACTGGATTTTCGGGGGCGTATCGAGCACTTCGAAGATGCGGCGCGCCCCGGCGGCGGCTTCCCCGCCCGAGTTGACCAGCCACGCCAGTTGGCGGGCGGGCATGCCCAGCAGCATGATGTAGCCGTTGAAGGCGACCACTTCGCCCAGGGTCATTTGCCCGCGCAGCACCGCGTTGCCGCCGAACCAGAGGATGATGATGACGCTCAGCGTGACCAGCAGTTGGGTGGTGGGCATGACGCGCGACCATTCGCTCACCACGGTCACGCGGGCGTCGTAGAGGTCGCGGTTGCTGCGGTCGAAGCGGGCGTTTTCGTAGTCTTCACGGGCAAAGGCGCGCACCACCGCCGCGCCGATGACGTTTTCCTGCACACGGGTGGAAAGTTCGCCCAGGTGCTGATCCACGCGGTAAAAGAGCCTGCTCACCTTGCGGCCAAAGCGGGTCGTGACCCACACCAGCGGAATCATGGGCAGCAGCGCCAGCCCGGCCAGCATGGGCTGGGCGCCGACCATCAGCACCACCGCGCCCGCGGCCAGCAGGCCGAGTTGTAGCAGTTCCACCAGGCCATAGCCCGCGAAGCGCTGCAGCGAGCGGACATCTTCGGTGGTGCGGCTGATCAACTGGCCGGTTTGCGCCTGGTCGTGGTAGGCAAAATCAAGGTGCTGGATGTGGTCGTAGAGGCGGTTCCGCAGGTCGTAGGCGACGTGCTGCGCCAGCCATTCGCTGGTGTAGCGGCGCAGGAAGGTCAGGGCGGCCTGCCCCAGGCCGATGCCGAGGATGAGCAGCGCGGCCTCGCCGAGGTAGGCGCGGTCGCCGCTGGTCAGGCCGCGGTCAACCACATCCCGCAAAATGTTGGGGATGACCAGCCGCGCCGCGGTAATGCCGACCAGCGCGGCAAAGGCTATCAGCACCTGCCGCCAGTACGGGCGCAGGTCGTGTCGCAAACGCCAGAGTGAGGACATAAGGGGAATTTTTGCGGGGCGGGACGGGAAATAAACCTTTGTAGGGCGGGACGGCGTCCCGCCCTACATTACTGCGTTAACTGCAGCGTGATTTCCCGCTCGGCCACGGTGCGCATGGGCGGCAGGGGCTTGAGTTCGCCGTGGCTGAGGCGCTGCTCTTCGGGGGTCTTGGGCATGTGCTCCGGCGTGGGGTACATCACCGCCACCCGCAGGGTGTAATCGCCCGGGCGCGGTTCGCGAACGTGCAGGGTGAAATCCATCGCGGGCGACATCGGCTCGATGATGTCCAGTTCCGCCACGGTTTCGCCTTCGGGGTCGCGCAGGGAAACCACCAGATGCGGCCTGAAGCGGTACATGGTGAGGCGGATGTGTGCCCGCACGCGCCGGCCATCGGGCGCGACCACTGCTTCCAGCCGCTCGATTTCCACTTCTTCGGGCGGGGCGGCCTTGTCGAGCAGTTCGTTGAACATGATTTGATACTGGTGCAACGGGTCGTTGGGGTCCAGGTCGCCCGAGAAGGTAAACACCAGGTCGTCGTCGTTTTGGCTCATGATTTCCTCGGAAGAAAAAACATCCACCGATTGCGCAGATTGGCACAGCAAACGTCACTACGCTGTGGTGCTCTCCATGCCTCTTGATGCACTATGCCTGTAAATGCTCACACAGCAGAGGATGCGGGGAATATTTCCCTTTGCAAGCGCTTTTTGGAGTGCGGTGCCCTGGCACCGCTTTGGAAAGCGGCGACTCGTCGCCGCACTCCAAAGAAAAACTGCCGCCAGCGGCGTTTTGCCACCACGTAGTGCATTCTCAAACAAGATTTTGGTCATTCCAGGAAGCGCCATCTGCCCCGCCTGGGGTGAGATCTCACCCATCCCCCGCTGAGCCTCGCCTGGCCTTCGGCTTCGCTCAGGCCAGGCGCTCGGCTCATCTGCCCCCTTCCCTCAACCCCTCCCCTTGCTCCCCTCCCCGCGTGCGGGGAGGGGATGGGGGTGGGGTGAAGGGGGCGGCTCCGGCGGGCTGAGCGAAAGCGAAGCCTCGCCGGAGCGGGGGCAGGAAGAGATCAAGCCGGGTGACTGAGCACTGCCGGAAAGCCTAATCCCAAGCATCTGTGTTGATGATGCAGTAGGTCATGACCAGAAAACACAGAATTGCTCTTTGCGCCCTTTGGCGGGACAAACTCCCGCTGCCTCTGCGCCTTTGCGTTATCTCTCTGCGCCTTTGCGGAACGGCTCCCAACCGGCATAGGCGGCGGTTTTGGCCAGTTCTTCTTCAATGCGCAGCAGGCGGTTGTATTTCGCCACCCGGTCAGAGCGGGCGGGCGCGCCGGTTTTGATCTGGCCGATGTTGAAGGCCACCACCAGGTCGGCGATGGTGGTGTCTTCGGTCTCGCCGGAGCGGTGGGAAACCACCGCGTTCCAGCCGGCACGCTGCACCAGTTGCACGGCTTCCAGCGTTTCGGTCAGCGAGCCGATCTGGTTGAGTTTGACCAGCAGGGCGTTGCAGGTCTTTTCGCGGATGCCGCGGCGGATGCGCTCGGGGTTGGTGACCAGCAGGTCGTCGCCTACCAGTTGCACCTTGTCGCCCAGGGCTTCCTGCAGCATGGTCCATCCTTCCCAGTCGTCTTCGGCGAGGCCGTCTTCCAGCGAAACGATGGGGTACTGGGCAATCCACTTTTCCCAGAACTTGATAAGTTCTTCGCTGGAAAACACCTTGCCCTCGCGCCGCAGGTTGTATTTGCCCTCTTCGTAGAATTCCGAAGTCGCCGGATCAATGGCGATGGCAACCTCTTCGCCGGGCTTGTAGCCGGCCTTCTGGATGGCTTCCAGAATGACCTCAATGGCCTCTTCGTTGGCTTTGAGAGCCGGGGCAAAGCCGCCTTCGTCGCCCACGAGGGTGGCGTAGCCCTTCGCCTTGAGCACGCCCTTCAGCGCGTGGTAAATTTCGCTGCCCCAGCGCAACCCTTCGGCAAAGGAAGGCGCACCCAGCGGCATGATGAGGAATTCCTGCATGTCCACCGACTGCCAGCCGGTGTGTGCGCCGCCGTTGAGGATGTTCATCATCGGCGTAGGCAGCACATGGGCATACACGCCGCCCAGGTAACGGTAGAGGGGCAGCTGCAGGGAAGCCGCGGCGGCCTTCGCGACGGCCAGGCTGACGCCGAGGATGGCGTTGGCGCCCAGTTTGGACTTGTTGGGCGTGCCGTCCATCTCCAGCATCTGCTGGTCGATGGTTTTCTGCTCAGTGGCGTCCCAGCCAACGAGTTCTTTGGCCAGCACTTCGTTGACATTTTCCACGGCCTTGAGCACGCCTTTGCCGTTGTAGCGGTTTTTGTTACCGTCGCGCAGTTCCAGGGCTTCGTGCGCGCCGGTGGAAGCGCCGGAAGGCACTGCAGCGCGCCCCCAACTGCCATCGGCAAGCACAACCTCCACCTCCACGGTGGGGTTGCCGCGGGAATCCAGAATTTCGCGGCCGTGAATCATCACAATTTCGGTTTCCATGAGAACACCTCGTTTGGTTGTCTGGTGACTTGGTTGATTGGGAACGATGTTACCGGAATACTTGACACCGCAACCCAGGAACACCGTAATTATACTGCCAAAAGGGGAAGCCCCCGCCGCAGCGGGCGGGGGCGGGGTGGGTAAATTTAGGTGCCGTGCTCCCACGAGTGCAGGTAGGCTTCCTGTTCGGGAGTCAGGGTGTCGATGTTCACCCCCATGGCTTCCAGTTTCAGTTTGGCGATGTTGCGGTCAATGTCTTCGGGCACGGTGTAAACCTTGCGTTCCAACTCTTTGGCGTGCTTCACCAGATATTCGGCGCTCAATGCCTGATTGGCGAAGGACATATCCATCACGCTGGCCGGGTGGCCTTCAGCGGCGGAAAGGTTGACCAGGCGGCCTTCGGCCAGCAGGTGAATGAGGCGGCCATCCGCCAGGCGGTAGGCATCCACGAAGGGGCGCACGCGGCGCTTTTCCACGGCCATTGCTTCCAGCGCGGGGATGTTGATTTCCACGTTGAAGTGGCCGGCGTTGGCCACGATGGCGCCGTCCTTCATCACCTCAAAGTGGTGTTTGTCAATGGTATGCAGGTCGCCGGTGAGGGTCACGAAAATGTCGCCCAGGGGGGCGGCCTCAAGCATGGGCATCACCCGGAAGCCGTCCATCGCGGCTTCCAGCGCTTTCAGCGGATCCACTTCGGTGACGATGACATTCGCGCCCAGCCCCCTGGCGCGCATGGCGACGCCGCGGCCGCACCAGCCGTAACCGGCCACCACCACCGTGCGCCCGGCCAGCAGGATGTTGGTGGCGCGGATGATGCCGTCCCAGGTGCTCTGGCCGGTGCCGTAGCGGTTATCAAAGAAGTGTTTGGTCATCGCGTCGTTGACGGCAATCACCGGGTAGGCGAGGGCGCCGTCGGCGGCCATGGCGCGCAGGCGAATCACGCCGGTGGTGGTTTCTTCGGTGCCGCCGATGACGTTTTCCAGCAGGTCGCGGCGGTCTTTGTGCAGGGTGCTCACCAGGTCGGCGCCGTCGTCCATCGTGATGTGGGGTTCGTGGTCAAGGGCGGCGTGGATGTGTTTGTAGTAGGTGGCATTGTCTTCGCCTTTGATGGCGAACACCGGAATTTCAAAGAAGGAAACCAGCGCCGCGGCGACGTCGTCTTGCGTGGAAAGCGGGTTGGAGGCGGTCAGCACCACATCGGCGCCACCAGCCTGCAGGGTGCGCATCAGGTTGGCGGTTTCGGTGGTCACGTGCAGGCACGCCGAAATGCGGATGCCCTTGAGAGGTTTTTCGCGCTCAAAGCGCTCGCGGATGCTGCGCAGCACGGGCATATCGCGGTCAGCCCACTCAATGCGCAGGCGGCCGCCTTCGGCCAGGCTGAGGTCTTTCACATCGTGTTCGTTCATGGTGATCTCCATCTTTCAGTGGGGGTGGCAGGGTGCAGGATGCAGGTTGCAGGTTGCAACTTGCAATTTGCATCTTGCATCTTACTCAAACGCGGCTTTCACCGCCTCGCAGGGCACATCGCGCCCAAAGGTTTCACAAAAGCGCTGCAGGAAGGCTTCCGGCGTGTAGTGCTGCCCCTGGGTGCCCGAGGCTTCCAGGCAGTAGGTCGCGGTCAGCGCGCCCAGGCGTCCGGCCACATCCCAGGGCAGGCCGCGCATGTAGCCCTTGAGCACTCCGGCCCGGAAGGCATCACCTGCGCCGGTGGGGTCTTCCACGTGCCGGGGCGGTGCAATGGGGATGGTGTATTCCTTCCCCTCGGCGTAAATGCTCGCGCCTTTTTCGCCCCGCGTGACCACCACCAGCGGAATGTTCGCCAGCAAGTGCTCGGCGCTGTAGCCGGTTTTCTCTTGCAGCAGGGCAAATTCGTATTCGTTCACCAGCAGCGCCGCGGCGCCGTCCACGCCTTCCCGCAGTTCGTCGCCGCCCACGCGGGCGATTTGCTGGCTGGGGTCGTACCAGTAGGGAATGCCCAGTTCGCGGCACTCGCGGGCATATTTCCGCATGGCATCGGGGGCGTTGGGGGAAATCAGCACCAGGTCGGGGCGCGGGTTGAGGTCGGCAATGGAAAGCTGCGCCGCGGAGGCCATCGCCCCGGGGTAAAAACTGGCAATTTGGGAAAGCGCCCGGTCGGTGGTCACGAAAAACGAGGCGGTGGACTCGCCCGCGATGACCTTGATGCCCGAAATGTCCACGCCGGCGGCTTCTAACGCCTTGCCGTAGGGGGCAAAATCCTCGCCCACGGTGGCCATGATGGTGGGGTGTTCGCCCAGCAGGGCCAGCGAATAGGCCACGTTGGGGGCAACCCCGCCCCGCCGCTTGACCAGCGAATCCACCAGGAACGAAAGGCTGAGAGAATCCAGCCGGTCGGCCAGGATGGCATCTTTGAAACGGCCGGGGAAGGTCATCAAATAGTCAAACGCGACCGAGCCGGTAATGACGACGTGCATGGCGAACACCTCTCAAATCGAACCACAGATTACACGGATTTCACAGATGACTCTCCCGCAAAAAAGGTGCGCTCCCTACAAAAGTGGGGCGCAAGTGGGAGATACGCCCTAAAAAAGGTAATTGCCTACGAGTAGGCAGCCCTCAACGCCCTTTGATGCTATTCGCCTTTGCTTTGACCCCTCCCCTGACTCCCCTCCCCGCAAGCGGGGAGGGGACGGGGTGGGGTCAACGAAGCGGCGTGCGGCCAAAGTGAGGCGTGGCCCCACCGCTATCCGCTCCTGAGGGCTTTTTGCAGTGAAGTCACAGATTCTTTCTGCGTAATCTGCGGTTTTTCCTCAGGGATGGTGAATCACCCGCGGCAAGTGCAAATCAAAGGGCGGGTAAACAATGCCTTCTTCGGTCACGATGGCCGTGACCAGCCGCGCGGGGGTGACATCAAAGGCGGGGTTGCGGGCGGTGGCGCCCTCCGGCACCACGGGACGCCCCCGCAATTGCAGCGCAAGCACTTCTTCGGGGTCGCGCTCTTCAATGGGAATTTGCGCGCCGTGCTGCAGCGAAAGATCCACGGTGGAGGTCGGCACCACGGGGTAGAACGGCACACCGTTATCGTAGGCGGCCAGGGCGAGCATGTAAGTGCCGATTTTGTTGGCCACATCGCCGTTGCGGGCAACGCGGTCGGCGCCCACGAACACCTTTTGCACCTGCCCGCTGCGCAGGAAGTAGCCCGCCGCGTTGTCGCTGATGATGTCGTAGGGGATGCCGTACTGGGAAAGTTCCCACGCGGTGAGGCGCGCCCCCTGCAGGCGGGGGCGGGTTTCGTCCACCAGCACATGGATGCGCTTGCCCTGCTCATGCGCCATGCGAATCACGCCCAGAGCGGTGCCCCAGTCCACCGTGGCTAACGCGCCGGTGTTGCAGTGGTGGATGACCGTGTCGCCGTCGTGGATAAGCGCCGCGCCGTGTTCCGCCATGCGTTTGTTGATGGCGACGTCTTCGTCGGCGATGCGCTGGGCTTCGGCCAGCAGCAGTTGGCGCAGTTTGTCGGGCGTGCCGACGTAACCCTCGGCGGTGTGCAACATGCGCTGCAGCGCCCAGGTCAGGTTGACCGCGGTGGGGCGCGATTTTGCCAGCACGTCGGCGGCTTCCCGCAGGTCGCGCAGCAGGGCGGGCAGGGTGTCGGCTTCCGATTGGAAGGCGGCTAACGCCATGCCGAAGGCCGCCGCGGCCCCAATGGCGGGCGCGCCGCGCACCACCATCGTGCGGATGGCGTCGGCGGTTTCCTGATAGGTGCGGCAATAAACCCGTTTGAACTCGGCGGGCAGCAGCCGCTGGTCAATGAGTTGAAGGGCTTGCTTTTCGGCAGACCATGCGACGGTTCGCATCATCTTTCCCTTGACAGGCATGAAAAAGACGCCCTCGGGGTGGGAGAGCGCCACGACTTGACGCTTCAAGTGTATCACGGGGAAGGATTTTTGACAACATACAGCCCCCGGTGATTACCCAGATCTCTCCCCACCCCCGCCCCGCCGGGGCCTCCCCCTCCCTCCCTTATGCATTCTCAAACAAGATTTTGGTCATTCCGGAAGGCGCCATCCGCCCTGCCTGAGGCGAGATCTCACCCATCCCCCGATGAGCCTCGCTTGGCCTTCGGCTTCGCTCAGGCCAGGCGCTCGGCTCATCTGCCCCCTTCCCTCCCTTAGTAAGGGAGGGAAGGGGGCGGCTCCGGCGGGCTGAGCGAAAGCGAAGCCTCGCCGGAGCGGGGGTAGGGAGAGATCAAGCCAGGTGGCTGAGCACAGCCGGAGAGCCTAATCCCAAGTATCTGTGTTGATGATGCACTTACAAAGGGAGGGGAGGGGGCAAAGCCGCTGCAGGCGGCTTGGGGGAGGGGTGAGATCACCCTTCTTCCGAGTTTTGGGTAATCACCAGACAGCCCCAGGCCGCGCGCCGGAGCCCATGAAAAGCAGCCCGCACGGAGGGTGGTATAATAACCTTCCTGTTGCCGCGCTGGTTCCTGCGGTCGCGGGCATCCTCCGATTTCCCCTTTTCCATCATGAAGTTGCTTCTTTTGCCCACTCGCGCACACGCCCACCACGGAGCAGGGTCTCCCCATGAAAGCCCACGCCAGCCTTCCAGGCCCTTCGGGGGAGCCAGAAGAGGGGCTGCTGAGCATCCTGCGTCAAAGCACGCCGGCCTGTCTTGTGTGGCTCGACGCCGAGGGCGAAGTACGCTTCACCACGGACGCCTGCGAAGAAATTTTTGACCACCGCCCAGCGGGGGAATTCCTGGCGGCCCTGTGCAACCCCGACGCCCCGCCTTGCCTTTTGCAAGACCCTCAACCCCCGGCCTCCGACCAAACTCACGAGGCCATCTTCCCCTGCCGCGGCGCAGAGGGCCGCACCCGCTGGCTGGCCCACGCCTGCCGCCCCACCTACGACGCCACAGGCCGCTTTCTGGGGCGCACAGGCATTTTCGTAGACATCACCCCCCACCGCGAAAAAAGCATTCAGGCGCGCCGCGTATCCGAGCGCTTCCAAAGGCTCTCCAAAATTCTGGAAGCCCTCAACCGCGCCGAAACGCCCGATGAAGTCCACACCGTGGCCGCCGAAGGCATCCTCGGGCTGCTGGAAGCCGACGGCGCGGCCGTGCTGCTCTTTGACGACGACGGCGTGCCGCGCTTCGCAGCCTCGCGCGGCATTTCTGAAACCTACCGCCGCAAAGTGGAAGGGCACAGCCCCTGGCCTCCCGACGCCCGCGACGCCCAACCGCTGTGGTACGAAAACGCCCGCGAACACGCCGACTTTCCGGAAGCCCTGCGCGCCGCCTTCCGCGCCGAAGGCATCGTCTCGCTGGCCTTCATCCCCCTGCCCGGCAACGACCGCCTGTTGGGGAAACTGATGGTGTACTACCGCCGGCCGCACACCTTCGGCGAAAGCGAACAACGCCTCGCCCGGGTTTTCGCCGGCAACCTCGCCGCCGCCCTGCGGCAGGCCCAGGCCTACCAGGCGCTCAAAAACAGCGAAGCCCGCTTCCGCGCCCTCGCCGAAAGCACCCCCGCCGCAGTGTACATGATTGAAAACAACCACTTCACCTACACCAACCCCGCCTTCCGCCGCCTGACAGGCTACACCACCGAAGACCTGAGCCGCCTGCGCTACTGGGAAATCCTCCACGAAGATTCGCGCGGCGCCGCCATCGGCCGCGCCCGCCGCCGCATGGCCGGGCAACACGTAGACGAATACGTGGAACTGCGCGTCCGCCGCAAAAACGGCGAATACCGCTGGGCGCTGGCCGGCGACAGCATCGTGGAACTGGGCGGGCGCGTCATCGCCGTCGGCTCTGCCGTGGATATCACCCTCCTCAAACAAGCCGAAGCCGCCCTCCGGGAAAGCGAAGCCCGCTTTCGGGACCTGATTGAGCACCTGCGGGACGGCATCGGCCTCCACGACCTGGAAGGGCGCATCCTGGCCAGCAACCCCACCGTGCCCCGCCTTTTAGGGCACGACACCCTCCCCGAAGAACCGGTTTACATCCCCGACCTGCTCGCGCCCGAAGTGCGCCATCAATTCGCCGACTACATCCGCCAACTGCAGCACAAAGGCGTTGCCGAAGGGCTGATGCTGGTTCAAATGCCCACCACCGGCGAAAAACGCCTCTGGGAATACCACAGCACCCTCCGCGCGGCCAAAGGCATTGAACCGGTCGTGCGGTTCTATATCCGCGATGTTACCGAGCGCGAAAAGGCTTCCCGCGCCCTGCGGGAAAGCGAAGCCCGCTTCCGCGCTCTGGCCGAAAGCACGCCTGCGGGCATCTATGTGCTCGCCGAAAACAACGCCTTTGCCTACACCAACCCGGCCTTCAGCCGCCTGACCGGCTACACCCCCGACGAGCTCCTCACCCTTTCCCCCTGGGATCTCCTCCACCCCGACTTTCGCGACCGGGTTCGCGCCAACGCCGAGGCGCGCCTGCGCGGCGAGGCCGTGCCTTCCCCTTACGAAGTCCAGCTCATTACCAAAAACGGCGAAGTGCGGTGGGTGCTGCTGGGGGCTGCCCGCATCACCTGGCAGGGGCAGGCCGCCCTGATGGGCTCCGTAGTAGACCTGACCGCCCACAAACACTACCAACACGCCCTGGAAGCCGAAATCCGGCTGATGCAAGCCTTCGGGAAAATTACGGCAGAAGGGCTGCACCCGCTGGCCGAGCGCATTGTGGAAACCGCGCACGACCTGCTGCCGGCGGCGACACGCGCGTTCCTGCTGCTGACCGACGAAGAAAACCGCCTCTGCATAGAAGCCGCCCTTCCCGAAACCGCTGCCCGGCGCGGCCGCTGCTTTTCCTGCCCAAGCGCCGTGCAAACCCTGCACACCCGCACGGCGCCCTTCCTGCTCACCGAAGCCCCGCCCAATTTCACCAAAACCTGCAGCGCCCCCCTCACCCTGACGCCGCACGCCGCCGTGGTGCCGCTGTCGGCCGAGGAAACCACCCTGGGAGTGCTCATCCTTGACAAGGCTCCCCAAAGCCCGCCCTTCAGCGCCGAAGACCTGCGCGTGTTGGGCCATTTTGCCAACACGGCCACTTTACTGCTGCAATACGCCCGCCTGCTCACCGACCTGCAACGCCGCCTGCAAGAAATGGAAACCGTCCACCGCCTGACGCTGGCGCTGCGCAATACGCTGGAAACCTCCACAGCCCTTGAAATTTTGCTTGATGAAACCCTTGCGGCGGTCGGCAGCGATGCCGGAACCGTGCTGCTTTACCAGCCTGAACACAACCGCCTTGAACCCGCCGCCGGCCGCGGCTGGATGCAAACCCTGGACCTGCGCCCCGAACCGGCGGAAGGCATCATCGGAGAAGTCTTCACCCATAACCGGCCCGCATTTTCCGACGACCTGAGCCGCTCGCCCCTGCCCGACTTCCGCCATGCCGCTCCTCTTCCCGCCGGGTGGGGCGGCGCCTGCCTGCCCCTGCACACCTCCGAACAGCCCCTGGGCGTGCTGCTCATCGGCCTGCCCCCCGGCCGCCGCTGGACCGAATCTCAGCGCTACCTGCTGGAAACCCTGGCCGAACTCGGCAGCATTACCCTGCACCGCATTGGCCTGCTTTCCGAAACCCGCCAGCGTTTGCAGCAACTGCAAAGCCTTCAAGTCCTGGCCCAGGCCATCACCGGCAGCCTGGACCTGCACCTCACCCTCGGCATCTTGCTGGAACAGGCACAGGCGCAATTCCAGGCCGATGCCGCAGACGTGCTGCTGGTGGACGAGGCCATGTTCACCCTGTCTGCCGTGGCCGCGGCGGGATTTCTCTCTCCCACCGCCGCCCGCCGCACCCTCAGCCTGGCCGCCAGCCTGCCCGGCCAGGTTGCCCTGCAGGGCGCCCCCCTGGTGCTCAGCGACCTGCAAGCCACCCTTCCCCTGCACGAAAACTGCCGCCTTTTCCTCCAAAGCGAGCGCGTCCGCACCTATATCGGCATCCCCCTCATTGCCAAAGGGCAAACCCGAGGCGTGCTGGAACTCTTTTACCGCTCACCCACCCGCCTCACCACCGAGCAGGTGGACTTCCTGAGCCACGTCGGGCGCTATGCGGCCATTGCGCTGGAAAACGCCCAAATGGTAGAATCGCTGCAAAAATCGGCCAACGAACTGCGGGCGGCTTACGAAGCCACCATTGAAGGCTGGGCGCGGGCCCTGGAACTGCGCGACGAAGAAACCGAAGGCCACGCCCAGCGGGTCAGCACCCTGACGGTGGCTTTGGCGCGGCGCATGGGCGTGGCCGATGAACGCCTGCCGCACATCCGCCGCGGCGCACTCCTCCACGACATCGGCAAAATGGGCATCCCCGACCGCATTCTCAAAAAACCCGGCCCCCTTGACGACCACGAATGGGAAATCATGCGCCAGCACCCCCTCTGGGCTTACGACATGCTCAAAGACATCCCCTACCTGCAGCCGGCCCTGACCATTCCCCTGTTTCACCACGAGCGCTGGGATGGCTCCGGCTACCCCTCCGGGCTGGCAGGCGAAGCCATTCCGCTGGAAGCCCGCATTTTCGCCGTGGTGGACGTCTACGACGCCCTCACCAGCCACCGCCCCTACCGCCCGGCCTGGAGCAAGGAAAAAACCCTGGCCTATCTGGAAGCGCAAAAAGGCAGGTTGTTCGACCCGCGGGTGGTTGACGCCTTCCTGGACATGCTGCGCGCCGCACAGCCCACCCCCCCGGCCGACGTGCCTGCGCCTTCCCCATGAACCGCCGCTTTCGCCTGCACGCGCCCTATCAGCCCACCGGCGACCAGCCGGAAGCCATCCGCCGCCTGGTGGAAGGCGTGCGCGGCGGAATGCGCCATCAGGTGCTCCTCGGCGCGACCGGCACCGGCAAGACCTTCACCATGGCTTCCACCATTGAGCGCCTGCAAATGCCCGCCTTAGTGCTCGCCCACAACAAAACCCTGGCCGCCCAACTCTACGCCGAGTTCAAGGCTTTCTTCCCCGAAAACGCGGTGGAATACTTCGTTTCTTACTACGACTACTACCAGCCCGAAGCCTACGTGCCCCAGCAAGACCTTTACATTGAAAAAGACGCCGACATCAACGAAGAAATTGAACGCCTGCGCCTGGCCGCCACCACCGCCCTGATGACCCGCCCCGATGTCATCATCGTGGCATCGGTTTCCGCCATTTATGGCCTGGGCAACCCGGAAGCCTACGGGCGCGGTGTGATTCGCCTGCAAGCGGGGGAAATCTACCGCCGCAACGCCCTGCTGCGCCAGCTGGTGGAAAGCCAATACCGGCGCAACGACACCGACCTGCGCCCGGGCACCTTCCGCGTGCGGGGCGATACGCTGGAAGTCGCCCCGGCTTACGCCGACGACACGGTTTACCGCATTGACTTCTTCGGCGACGAGGTGGAGCGCATCGCCGAATACGACCTTTTCGGCCACCGGCGCGCTTTCCTGCCCAATGTGGAGATTTTCCCCGCCAAGCATTACCTCACCGAAGACGAAAAACTGCAAAAGGCCTTTGCCGATATTGAAGCCGAGTTGGAAGCCCGCGTGGCCGAACTCAAAAAGCAGGGCAAACTGGTGGAAGCCCAGCGGCTGGAACAGCGCACCCGCTACGACCTGGAAATGCTGCGCGAAATGGGCTATTGCTCCGGCATTGAAAACTATTCCCGCCATCTGGAACAGCGCCCGCCCGGCTCGCCGCCGTGGACGCTGATGGACTACCTCCCTGCCGAATATCTGCTTATCATTGACGAATCGCACATGACCATCCCGCAGATTCGCGGCATGTACCGCGGCGACCGCAGCCGCAAGCAAACCCTGGTGGAATACGGCTTCCGCCTGCCCAGCGCGTTGGATAACCGCCCCCTCACCTTTGAGGAATTTGAGCGGCGCATGGGCTACACCATTTACACCAGCGCCACCCCCGGCCCCTACGAACTCGCCAAAGCCGGGCAGGTGGTGGAACAAATCATCCGCCCGACGGGCTTGCTTGACCCCGAAGTGGAAGTGCGCCCCACCGAAGGCCAGATTGACGACCTGCTGGCCGAAATCCGCGCCCGGGGGGCGGTGGGCGAGCGGGTGCTTGTAACCACCCTGACCAAGCGCATGGCCGAAAAACTAAGTGATTACCTCGTGGAAGAGGGCGTCAAAGTCCACTACCTGCATTCAGAAGTGGACACCCTTGACCGGGTCGGCATTTTGCGCGACCTGCGGATGGGCGTGTTTGATGTGGTGGTGGGCATCAACCTGCTGCGCGAGGGGCTGGATTTGCCCGAAGTGTCGTTGGTTGCCATTCTGGACGCGGACAAGGAAGGCTTCCTGCGGAGCGCGACCGCACTGATTCAGACCATTGGCCGCGCCGCCCGCCACCTGCACGGCAAGGCCATCATGTACGCCGACAAAATCACCCCCGCGATGCAGCAGGCGATTGACGAAACCAACCGCCGCCGGGAAAAGCAGATGGCCTACAATCGGGAACACGGCATTGAACCCCGGGGCATCGTCAAGGAAATCCACGACCTGACGGAGCGGGTGGCGGCGCAGGTGGCCGAGCCGCAGGCCGAGTACCGCGCCGCGCCCGACCCGGCGCAGATGAGCGCCAAAGAACTCGCCGCCCTGATTGCCGAGATGGAAGGCGAAATGCGCGCCGCCGCCGAGGCGCTGGAATACGAGCGCGCCGCCGTCCTGCGCGACCGCATCTTTGAACTGCGCGGCATGCTGGCCGCCGCCCCCGACCTGAAACCGTGGGAGCGGCTGAAGTTGCTGGGGGGAAGCAAGAATGAGGAAAATGAAGAATTAGGAATTAGGTAACTCACGTTACGCAGCAGTGATTGACAGGCAGCAATTTCACCCTATGAAACCGTTGAACATTCGGCTTTTTCGCCCTCACCACTCCCCCAGAGCGGCGGCTCGGCCCCCTCTCCTCTCCCAGTGGGAGAGGAGAGGGGGCGCGCAGCGGGGGTAAGGTGAGGGCGATTAGATATGTAGATGCTCAACTGCGTAACATGAGTTAGGTAACTGCCTACGCTGTGGTGCTCTCCCTGCCTCTTGATGCACTGCGCCTTTGTCATACCCCTCCCCTGGCTCCCCTCCCCGCAAGCGGGGAGGGGACGGGGGTGGGGT
>Ga0256829_1001706_pt1 | contig 17504 bp, 11 predicted proteins | sample 131447metaG_FD_185979 | JGI IMG/M metagenome (GOLD analysis project Ga0256829, IMG submission 185979) | Hydrothermal vent microbial communities from Lau Basin, Pacific Ocean - 131-447 | ecosystem: Environmental > Aquatic > Marine > Hydrothermal vents | place: Pacific Ocean: Lau Basin | collected...
TTGAATACCACCCAATTTGGGCATCACAACATCAACCATGACCAAAGCAATATCTTGATAATGCTCTTTAAAAATACTTAATGCTTGCTCACCATCACTTGCCTGAAATACCCTATAACCCATTGTTTCTAACACCTCGGATGTAGCTTGACGCACCTCAACTTCATCATCTGCCAATAAAATAACTTCACCCTTTGCTGCTGTCATCTGCATGGCTGGTTCTATACTCTTTTTATCTTGGCTAGACTTGATAAGTGGTAAATAAACATGAAAAGACGCTCCTTCACCTTGTTTGCTTTCCACCTCGATAACACCATGATGACTCTGAATTGCACCATAGACCATCGACAGCCCCAAGCCTGTACCCTTATCAACGTCTTTGGTTGTAAAAAATGGGTCAAAAATATGTTCTACATCTTCTTCAGCAATACCGTAACCATTGTCTTGCACACATAAGTGAACCAATACATCAACATCAATAAACCCATGTTTTTGTTTGAAGCTTTCACTTGGTGCATATGTATGCAGTGTCACTGTAATCGTTGGTTCAGGCAAACCTTCTACTGCATCACGAGCATTATTTAACAAATTCATTAACACCTGCTGTAGCTGGCTAGAATCTGCATAAACCATCATAGGTTCATCTTCAATGTCATGTTTCACATAAATATTCTCAGGAATCGTTACTTTTGCCAAATGTAATGACTCTTGTACAAAAACTCGCATAGAAAGCGCTTTCTTTTGCACCACACCTTTGCGTGAAAAGCTTAATAATTGTGCAATCATCGTAGCTGCTTTATCACTTAACCCTTCAATTCGCTCAACTTTCGCAACAGCCGCAGGTGCATTCCCCTGCAACATACTTCTTTTTGCCAAATACATATTACCTATCATTGCAGCTAAAATATTATTAAAATCATGGGCAATCCCACCAACCAAGGTGCCAATAGCTTCCATTTTTTGTGCTTGATGAAATTGTGCCTCTAAATCTTTGATACCCGTAATATCACGTGAAATACCAATCAAACCAAGCAATTCCCCTTGTGCATTACGATAGGGTGATTTGAGAGTATCAAACAGCCCTTTACGCCCATCAGGATAAGCCACCCAAATCTCACTTCTTAAACTCTCACCTTGTGTAAATATACGTTTATCATGCTCGATAAACTGTTTGGCTTGAGCTGATTCAAAGAAATCAAGGTCTGTGCACCCAATAACATCAGCTTCCGAAGCTTTGCCTACCAAAGTACAAAAGGCAGGATTACAACCAAGGTATACACTCTTGGTATCCTTTAAAAAAACAAGGTCAGGCACCGACTCTAAAATATTACTCAATAAAATATTGGTTTGTTTCAAGCTGGATTGTGAGCTACGCAATGCCTCATACATGGATGATAATGACGCAGCCAAACGAACAATCTCTTTCGTACCTTGGACTTCTAATGTTGCTTCAGATTTGCCTTGCTCAATATCTCGAATAAAACGCATACTGGCAGCCAATGGTTGAGTGACTAGCTTTCTTAAAAAGACAAAAAACAACAAGGCAATCAACGCCAACACGCCAGCAAAGTCAATCAATTGTCGCTGTTGTTTTTGCTCCAGTATCGTAGCTTGTTTTTGAAAGGTAAATTTACCAATCATCAAACCTTGCCCAAGGTTTTGATCTTGGAAAGATGCCGACATATCTATCGGATAATAGAGGTAACCTTCCGCATTTTCTGTATCGAGATAGGATAATATCTTATGGTTTTCCAAAGCTTGGCTAAAACTTAAATACTTAAACTCAGGAATCACATCTTGCGCCCGTTTACCCAACCATGCATAACGCGTTGAATTCATGACTTTCCCAGATTTATCCACGACACTGAGGTGTACCAATGTTTCACTGGCAGCCGCAACCGCCACAAAACGCTGGGCTGATTGCATATCGCCTCGCCGCAAATCTCGCACAACCTCTAAAGATAGATTGGAAAGCTGCTCTTGAAACAAACGTTGATTCATCTCTGCCAATTGCTGTTGTGCACCTACATATAAAGATGAAATCACAAACCACCCCACAGGAAAAACCAGCAAGATAAACAGAAAAGAAACAACCTGACTCAAACTAAATCTTTGCAACATTATAATTTTACACGCATCACAAAAGATTTATCTTGAATATGAGAAAATGATATTTCTCTATGCAACATACCTTTCTTCTTCATAAAAGAATATACTTCATGCGTATGGCGCTCAAATTTAGACGGCGCGCCTGAAAAGTAAGTAATATTTTCCACTAAACTGGGTAAAATTAAGTCTTGATATGTTTGCTGTAAATGATGGGGAGTCATTTGTAAACGAGATGCCATCATCTGCATGCTTTTCTCTGAATATTGTGTCATATACGAACGAGCCTTAGCATAAGCCTGCACCAGTTGAAAAATATTCTCGCTTTGTTTCTCCACCTGATCCCTACGTACCGCCAATACATCAACAATTAAATCAGAAGCTTCACTGCTATCAAATAAAACATGTGCCCCATGTTGCTCAAGTCTGCTTTTGATTGGTTCAAAGGTAACCACCGCATCAACTTGACCACGCATATATGCTTCTTCCTGTTCATCTACAGGCAAATACACAACTTCCACATCATCATCTTCAAGCTTCGCCTGATTTAAAGCAGCATGAAACAACAGTGCGCCAACACCAGTCGTCTCTACACCCACGCGATGATGTCGGATATCTACCAAGTTTTTTAATGTGGGATTAGCCAGTAAAACATCTGCACCATTTGAAAAATCAAATACCAATACAATTGTAAGCTCTGTGCCTAAACTGATAACATTGAGTGCTTCATCCAAGGTTAAAGCAGCAGCATCCAAACGCCCCGTACGAAGTAAGGCTATAGACTCCGTATTTGAAGGCAATTCAACCAGCTTCACCTGCTTTTGCGGCAGGTAGCCCAAGTCTCTCGCTAAAACAAGTGGCTCATAACCTGGCCATTGATTCACACCTACTTTCAATAACTCAGGCGGCTCAATTGTGCAAGTGGTCAACAAAAACAGTGGTATAAAAGCCAAAAACTTTGCGTATGCAAAATGTTTCATTAGCCCTCCCTACCCAAAACGCAATCATGATATGATAAACCCAACGAAACAATGAAGCAACCGTATGCTACGTCAGGAAAATCAATACTTACATCAGTTCCTCACGAATGACTTGGCATAGCTGCTCAATAGTGAAAGGCTTTTGTAACCTGCGTATTGAATCAAGTTCTTTCGCATCTTGGGTTAACCAGCGTCCTGTTGTGCCATCCTTTTCATAAGCTGTGGCAAAAAATATTTTGGCTTGTTTGTCCATCATTAAAATATGCTGTGCAGCTTTCACACCATCCATATTCGGCATCATACTATCCATCATCACCAAATCGATTTGCTCTTTCTTTTGTGCATAAATCTTAATCGCCTCAAGCCCATCTTCAGCTAAAAGAACCTTATAATTCAAGTTTTCCAATGCGCTTTGATGTGCCAAACGTAATGCCCTGTCATCATCAACAATGAGTATCGTTTCCGCATTGCCCGTTAAACCTTGGAAATGCACATCTTGTTTTTGCTTCTCCTGAGCGCTCAATTCTAAGGGCAAATAGATATGAAAAGATGTGCCCTGCTTGGGAGTGCTTTCCACCTCTATCATACCCCCATGTGACTTAATCGCCCCATAACACATAGCTAAACCCAAGCCTGTGCCTTTACCTTGTTCCTTTGTCGTAAAAAATGGTTCAAAAACATGTACCAAATTTTGTTGCGATATGCCTTCCCCATTATCACAAAAGCATAAATACAACCACTTACCTTCTAAATCGGGGTGTTTCTCACGCAATTGCTTTGCTTCGTCTAAAGGTTTGAGTATCACTCTAACCTCTGGTTCTTGGGTGGTGGACAAAGCATCTTTGGCATTATTCAATAGATTTAATAAAACCTGCTGCAATTGTGTTGCACTACCACAAATAGGCAATGGAGATTTCGTCAAATCCTTTTCAATTTTAATTCGTGAAGACAAGGAAATTACACCTAACTTTAATGCTTCATTGATAAATGAAGCCATATCAAACATTTTCTTTTCTACATCATCTTTGCGCGCAAACGTTAATAGTTGTTTGCTCATATCAGATGCATGAAACACTAACTTTTCAACATCGTCGAGTTTATCTTGCGCCAATGTGTTCCCTTTAATCGCACGTTGAATCAAAAATAAGTTAGCACTAATACCCGACATCACATTACTAAAATCATGTGCTAAACCACCAACCAACGTGCCCAATGCTTCCATTTTTTGTGCTTGGAAAAACTTCTGCTCTGCCTCGCGTAAATGATTATCTGTTTTTTGATGTCGCTCTACTTCTCGCGCCAGCTTTTGATTGCTTTCTTTGAGTTCAACCGTTCTACTTTCAATTTCTTGCTCCAAATGCTCTAAGGTATGGTTAAGCTTTTCTCGCACAGCCAATAAACTTGCATTTTTTTCTTCTAGCTGTTTTTGCTGTGAGCTACGCAAAATCTCAAAAACCAAACCAACAAGCACATAAAACACGAAGGCCACGAAAAAGATTATCACTTCTTCTGCCTTATATGGTGTGTGTAAAATATCCAAATAATCCAAAGATTCGATGACCACCGCACCACACAAAAACAATGCAATCCACCATAAACCACGATAAATACCAGCAACGGCAAATATCATAAATGGGAAAAATGGAATCCAATAAATAGCTGTTTTTGCAATACCACCATCAATAAGAAAAAACCAAAAAAGGACACATGTGCCAGTCACCACTGCTATTTCTTTAAACCGTAGATTGGCAACCTTGAAAAAATCAAAATATGCCAAGGCATATAAAATAGCCAATACACCTTGAACAGCAGCCATACCATATTTCGCCAAAAAAAGGTGTACAAAAAAGAAAACACCTAAAATAACCATAGCAAGTCCCAACATAACTTGGGTTAATGTACGGTGGTATATTTGTTCCTTATGTCCATGTTTGAGGTGTTCCCCAAGGATGGAAAGTAATTTCATAGTCCCTCTATGCCTTAAAACTCAATCTATGTTTTTACTATAGTTGATGAGATTCAAACCAGCTAGTACCAATGCCAATATCGGCAATCAATGGCACATCAAGTGTCACAGCCGCTTCCATCACCGCTTTGATTAAAGCCGATACCTGTGCTACATCAGTTTCACTACATTCCACTATCAATTCATCATGCACCTGCATAATCAAACGTGCCTGAGGAAACTGCACTTTTAATTTCATTTGCAATTGAATCATAGCAACCTTAATAATATCCGCTGCCGAGCCTTGCAGTGGTGCATTAATCGCTGTGCGCTCAGCATAAGCTTTTTGCATACCGTTGCTGCTATTGATGTCAGGCACTTGCACCCTATGCCCTAACAACGTTTCTACATAACCCTGCGCACGGGCTTTTTCCAATGTTTCATCCATGAAATTTTGTACGGTTGGATATTGGGCAAAATATGCTTCAATAAACGCCTTGGCATCGCCGCGGCTCACACCCAATTGTTTCGCCAAGCCAAAAGCACTCATACCATACAAAATACCAAAGTTCACTGCTTTGGCTTGCCTACGCTGCTCACCCGTGACTTCTTCCAACGGGATTTGATTCACCGAAGCCGCAGTCGCAGCATGAATATCCAAACCATCAGCAAAGGCTTGTTTTAAGTTGGCATCCCCCGAAAAATGTGCCATCAAACGCAATTCAATTTGCGAATAATCAGCTGCAATCAATTGATTACCATCTTCTGCGACAAACGCTTTACGAATTTCCCGCCCTTCTTCCGAGCGAATAGGGATATTTTGTAAGTTAGGATTGGTTGAAGACAAGCGACCCGTGGTGGTTACGGCTTGATTGTATGAAGTGTGAATGCGCCCTGTTTTTTTGTTAATCATTTTCTGTAAGGCATCGGTATATGTTGATTTAAGCTTAGATAAACTACGCACTTCTAAAATCAAACGTGGCACTTCATGCTCTGCTGCCAGTTTTTCCAATACTTCTTGCCCTGTTGCCCACTGCCCAGACTTGGTTTTTTTACCACCTTCAATGCCTAATGTTTCAAACAGTAACACACCCAACTGTTTGGGTGATTGGATATTAAACTCTTGACCTGCTGCCTCGAAAATTTTGGTCTGTAGCGCATCAATGCGCTCACCAAACTTGGTTGAAAGTGTATGCAGTTGCGCCACATCAATGTATGCGCCATCCCACTCCATGTCCGCAAGCACAAAAGATAGAGGAAGCTCAATATCATCATGGCGTTTAATGTGTTCAGCTATTTTTTCTTTAAACTTATGGCAAAGTCTAAGCGTTACTTCCGCATCTTCTGCTGCATATTTCGCTGCTTCTTCAATGCCAATCAAATCAAAGGTGATTTGTTTGACCCCTTTGCCCGCAATGGATTCAAAGGAAACACATTCATGCCCCAAATATTTGAGCGCAAGTTTATCCATACTCACTGCTTGCCCAGCTTCCAAAACATACGCCATCAACATGGTATCATACTTCACACCAGTAAGCTTGATGCCTTCATTGCGCAAAATTTGTCTGTCATATTTATTATTTTGTAAACACTTGGGTTTGTTTTCATCTTCCAACGTAGGTTTTAAAGCTGCAAGCACTGTTTCTTTATCCAACTGTTTGGGTGCTTCGCTTAATAAATCAGCTCCCCTATGCGCCACAGGCACATAATAACCTACGCCAGCTTGCACAGAAAACGATAAACCTACCAAATCTGCATCATGAATATTTAAAGATGTGGTCTCCGTATCCACCGCAATAAGCTCCGCAGCATTTAACTCGCTCACCAAGCCTGCCAACTTGGCTTCATCATCAACAACAATGGTCGTTAATGGTTTTTGCTCAGCAAAGACTTCTTCTGCTTCACTGCTCTCATCATCAGACGAAGCTACAACAGATGCTGTCATCACTTCATCACCATCCAAGAACTCAGCTGTTAATCGTCTAAACTCTAATTCAGCAAATACTTTAGCCAGTGCCTCCCTGTTTGGTTTTTGCACTTTCAAATCATCTAAAGTTAAAGGAAGCGGCGTTTGTTCATCCAGTGCCACGAGGTCATATGACAATCGCGCATCGTCAGCAAATTCAATAAGATTTTCTCTGCGTTTATTCTGCTTAATTTCATGGGCATGACTTAAAATTCCTTCCAAATCGCCATAGGTATTAATCAGCTCTAATGCCGTCTTAGGGCCAATGCCTGGCACACCTGGAATATTATCCGCAGAATCCCCTGCAAGCGCTAATAAATCTTGGACTTTCGCAGGCTCAACACCCCAACGTTCTTTAACTTCATCAATGCCATATTCCTTGCGACGCATGGTGTCTAACATCCAAATCTTATCGCCAACCAACTGCATCAAATCTTTATCCGTCGATACAATGGTCACATCCCAACCTTTGGCTTCAGCTTGGCGAGCTAAAGTGGCAATCACATCATCCGCCTCGTAATTCTGCACACAGATGCGTGCAAAATTAAAAGCGTCGGTCACTTCATATACATAATCCCATTGTGCCGCCAAATCTTCAGGCATGGGTGGGCGATGCGCTTTGTATTCTGCATACATCTCATTACGAAACGTGCCGCCCTTGGGGTCAAATACCACGGCCACATGCGTTGGGCTTAAATCCTTGAGAATAGAGCGTACCATTTGAACATAACCAAACACAGCGTTGGTTGGCTGCCCTTTAGAGTTGCTTAAATTGTGTTTCACAGCGTGGAAAGCACGAAAAACATAGTTGGGGCCATCGATAAGAACTAAGTGCGGCATAAGCGATTCCTTACATGATAAAAAGTGTAGACATCATGAAGCTATATATACAATGGTCAATATTGTTTTCATACGCTACGGCTTTCAATCAATATTTACCCCCCTACAATACAACAGCCTTACTGTATAAAACGATATATTGTAGTTATTTATGCATTGTCTATACTTAGCTTGAGAAGAGCAACCACCACAGGAATATTCATGGTCATCAACAAAAGAATTATACTTCTTCTCTCTATTTGTTACTGGACAAGTGCAAATGCTTCAGAAGAAACAAGTCAAATTGTATCACAAAAGGCTTTATTCAAAGTTTCAACAGAACAAATTATGCTCCCAGATAACGAACCATTAGGCTGGATAGGCAGCAGTTATCTTTTAGAAGTATATCCCAATTTTTATATTGGTGGAAGCCTATATGGCGCTGCTACAGGAAACCGTGGTGGCTTCTTTTCTATTGGTTCCGAGTTTACTTGGCGAAAAGAACTCTCTCAACATTGGTCATCTGATATCGGGACATATATTGGTGGGGGTGGAGGTGCTGGTGCTAACAGTTTGGTTGGTGGAGGGTTGGTCATTCGTCCGCACCTTGATTTACTCTATACATTGGATAACTATCAAATTGGTGTATCTGCCTCAAATGTACGCTTTCCTTATGGTACAATTTCAAGTAACCAAATGGGGTTAGTTTTCACTTCTCTCAACGACTTCACGCACACTGAACAACACTCCGAAACTATATCTACGATAACCCAAAGTGCTAATGGCTTAGGCTTTCATAGAATTCGTGGAACAGCTGCACTTTATAATGGTCAATTATTTGAAAGCTCTAACATCGACGATACTGTGACTATGTTAGGTATGCGAGCAGATCATTTTATCAACCCTACAACATATTGGGGCATTGAAGTTGTGGGTGCGGCAGGTGGAAAACTAGGTGGCTACGGTGAGTATTTGGCTACTCTAGGTGTTGAATATCCTATATTGAGGCAGGATATATTGAACATTGGCGGGCGTGTTGGTATTGGCATGGCTGGTGGGGGTGGTGCGGCAACAAAAGGTGGCTTGATTGCTAAAACAGGTATTACTCTTTCAGCAAACCTTAGTGAGCATTACCATTTATCATTAGAAGGTGGGTATATGTTAGCCCCTGCAGGAAAAATGCAAGCCAAATATATTGGCGCTGACTTAACACTTGATTTAAGTAGCCCTTATACGCAAACAAGTAGTGAGACAGTAAGCAATTATGAATGGCAAATTGGTATATTTAATTATCACGCCGTAACACTTGAAAACAATACGAAATCCTCTCCATTTAGCGGCGTTGAAATACGAATCAATCGTTTCTTAAGTGAACACATTTATCATGGACTTCATATTATGTACGCAGCAAAAGGGGCCAATTATGGAGGTTATGGTCATACATTTGCCGATATAGGTTACCGTTTTCCAGTACTTCATACTTTATCATTATCCACAGAGGTTGCAGTTGGAGGTGGTGGTGGTGGAAAGATTTCCGTAGGTGGTGGTGCTTTATATATGGGAAACATTTATCTTGATTACCAATTAAACAACACTTTAAAATTACGTTTAGGTATTGGTCGCCTTCAGTCCTTAAAAGGGGCACTCAACACAACTGTTTCTGAATTACTGATCACTTACGACTATTCTTTAACAGAATAAGCTAAGGAAGCTCTGAACAAGTCATGAATTCATATTTTGCGCCCAGAGCATCCCTAAATAAATTACAACCTTAAATGAATAAACTCTGTTCTAGCTTTAATAATTTCTTCTTAACAACTAAGCCACCTGCATAACCAACAAGCGAACCATCTGAACCAATAATACGATGACAAGGAATTATGATTGAAATTGCATTCGCACCATTGGCAGAAGCCACTGCGCGCACTGCTTTTTCATTGCCTATTTTTTTAGAAAGTTCTAAATATGAACAGGTTGTACCATAAGGAATATCGATTAAACCTTGCCATACTTGCTTTTGAAAATCAGTCCCCACCATCAATAGTGGTATATCAAAGTTTTCTCGCTCTCGATTAAAGTATGCATCCAATCGTATTCGGGTTTCTTTTAAGACTGGTGTATCTTGTTCCACATATTTAGCTTTCAAACCCTTCTGCAACCGTGCATCAATACTTTTACGCATTTTCCTGTATCGCCAATCCGCCATACATAGCTGATTCCCATACGCACCCAGTATCAACTCACCCACAGGTGTTTGATAATATTGAATACGAATCACTACTAGTTAATACCGATAGGATAAATTCATCGAGCCATACTGTGTTGGGTTCACCTGTTTCTTAAACTCACGTGTACGAATCATATTGCTAATTGAAAATCGTACATCACCAAATAAAATCACGAAACCATATTGCATATCACCAATAAAGTTCTCTTTCTCTACGCTATGACTATCTACAAACGTGTTTCCATCCAAAAATATATCACGCAATACAACTCGACCTTCAGTACCTATAAAACCATACCAGTCCCACTGTTTTGATTGCTTGAAGTATGTTACACCTTGAAACGCTGGACGGATATTGGGTGGAGCCATATCTCTTCTTAAGTTACTACCCAACCGTAACATAAGCCCTGTAGAAGCATGCGTATAAACATTACCAATAGTTGCTGATACTTGTGGATTGTAACCAAACTCCATACCAAAAACCGTAGGCTTAATATAGCGCCAAAAACGCGTATAATTTAGACCGAGTGCAGGTTCATTCTTTAACTGATTGTCCCAACCTTGTGGTAAAGGGCTACCAATCATTTTATGCACGCCCGTCTGTATTTGTTCGCCAAAGGCAGCAGGACCTACAACACCCAAGGTCACTTCAAACTGGTTACCATATGTAAAACTATCGCTATGATAAATTTGGGATAAAACAGAAGCACCGAAATATAAATAACCTGCATAAGGTCTATCATTGAGCTGTAAGTTAGGGTCTGAAATATCATCAGGCGTAAACATCTTTTGTCCCAATGTATATTTCACAAGGTTTAATTCTTCGCCTTCTTCATAAAACGGTGTGAGTTTTGAAATAAATGCCAATGGCTTGGGTGCATCTTCTTTAATCAAAAGAGAAAATTGAACCCCATTGGTATAATACCTATCTCTATTGTTTGGGGTGATTAAATCATTCTCATATTGCGCACTAAAAAAGCGTTCCGACTGCTCCGCCCAAGCTGTATTAAAAAACATCAACAAAAAAGAAAGCCCTATTAAAAATTTCATATACACCCTTAAATCACACGTTTAACCATCTCCGTATAATAACCAACAGTTCTATACATTCTCGTTACTGAATCTTCTGGTACATCAAAGGCTTACCAATTTCACCAATACCTGCATGACTCGATTCAAAATACATTTTCCAAAACTGTGCGATTTTATCTGAACGAATAGGGTCTAAATACTTTTCCTGACCTGAGCCTTCACCAGTCCAAAAATAACCAAGCCCCAAAATATACACCGTTACATTCTCACCAAAATCAGCCATCATGCCTAATTCTTTAGTCGTGTTCAAAACTTTTACGGGATCAATATTCTTTACATGACCTTTACTATAAAAGGTTGTAACGGATGAATTCTCAAGCATATCAGATAAAACAAATAAAACTTTCCTTTGTGCTTGTACATTTTTAATATGTACTGCGACCTCTTTCATATTTGAAATGATATCCGAATGGGGCACTGATTTATTGGATGTTTTGATAATTGACAACAAAGCTTTTTGTGCTTGTTTTTTCGCTAGTATCGGTTGTTTGCGATGAAGCTTCTGAAACCTTCCTAATTCACTTCTCCGTAGGTTGTTTATAAAGTCATCTTGAGGCTCAGGGTCAACTCGTCCCGCTGTCACGACTTCTGTATACCTTCCTCGAACACCTGATGAAAAACGAATAACCTCAACGTAACGCCCCGACTGCAACCAATGATACAACATCTTATTTGCTCGGTTAATCATATTTTTATCAAACCCCACACTTTCATCGGCAACAACAAACAGTGCGGCGTTAGGAACAGGCATTTCTTTAGCATAGCCTAATGCCTCATAAGTGGTTTTCGGAAACTGCACTTCGGCAGCAGTAGCGACTGAACATACCAGCACTAACATGGGTAAAATACTAGCTATTCTCATTGGTAAGAATTTAAGCATTTTCATGATATTGTTTAACAAATTTTTCAATTCGATATGCTTTACGTGCAACCAATGCATCTTTAATGTTATCCTGTCCTTCTCGCCTCGCCTGTTTCACCACAAGACGTTGATATTTCGCAAAGAAATGATTGGCTTTTTTGATTACTGTTTGTTTCGCCAATGTCGCAAAAGCTTCATCTTGAGCATGCAATTGTTTCTGTTTCTTGTATTTATTTATAATACGATAACATTCTTTACTTCTATCGTGATAAAAACTATACAAATAACCAAAAAGAACACCCAAAAAGTTAATAATGAGGAATACAACAGTAAGCATCATTAAGGAGGCATACATTCCCTTTTCCGCATGTGAGGCTTCTTCACTCACTTTTTCCTCAACAATACTACGTTCTACTTTTTTTACCGAAGCAGGCATCAACTCATCATCAGCTGACAGCAATAGTTCATCTGCAACTTCTGTCTGCTGATTTTGAATCATCGCTAAGTTCAACTCTGCCCGTTGCTCAAATGCAGCAACCGCCAGAATCATGACAAAAAATATTGCTATAATTTGCATACCATGCCTACGCACAAACCCTTCTTCTTGTGTATCAAAGTCATGCTGATCTTCTTGCAAAGCTTTTAGTGTTTCACTATTTTGATTTCCACCCTCGCGCTGAATAACGCGATTAAGGCGTACTCTATGATGATTACGATACATGCTTTCACCAGCTTTATGAATAACAAAACCAAGCGCAAACGCAACAACCGCTCCTAAAACCCCTCCAATCCACATGGATTCATTTTTTGATATATCAGACACAAAAGAGGCAGCAATAATCGAAATTGCTGCGGCTTCCACTAACAAGCCCACGCCCACTACTACCATTGCCCACCATGGCATAGTTTTACGTGACTTCTCAGATGTGTAATGCATCCATGTTTCAGCTCGCTCAAACTCTTCTTTGGTAACAATCAAATCTTCCTTCATACCATTAAAAAAAAGTTCGTATAGAAATAACACTAACAATATACCACCAACCCCTAAAGCAGACATAAGCAAGTAATCTTCTTGCAAAACCACATGTTCTGCAGATAAATAACGCCAAAGTACCAGCCCAATAGCAGATACAATAATAAAAAAGTATAAAGACATACGTTTAAAATTTGAGAAGTCTGCATCCCAAAAATCATAATACTTTTCTGCAACCTCCCTTTCATAATCCAAAGCTTGTCCGTCTCGAACCAACACTTCATTTGGGCAGTTATTAACATCATCAATTGCTCGACGCTTCAAGCCCCCTATTAGTGATTGCCAAACCATCCCTAACCGCATTAACTGCCACTTAAACCACATAATAATCCCTCTCCCTGTACCTTAAATTGGCAAAAAACTTTTAAGGTAGTTGATTGTAATCTTTTCTTTCTTGAATAGTCGCTTATGCACATAAACTGATGTCACCATAATTTTACCGCGTGACACATAATAAAGTAAGGCTGGAAAGCGTTCAACATGTGTTTCATTAAAGTCACCATCTTTAAATGGTTTAAACAGTATATCCAAGCCAATTAAACCGTATTTTGCCAAAGTTTTATTACTCGATTTCCAACGATACAACCAAGCATTACCACTGTTGTACAGCTTATCATAACCTTTAAATATTAGGCTTGGTTTTATAGACTTTTGGCTAGTATAAAATTTTAATAAGGGTGACTGCACAGACAATTCTATTTCATCTTTCGAAATAGGTAACGAAGGTATATCAAGGTGTTTACCATGCGGCAGCATAACTGCCAAAGGTGCAATGTTTGCTTCATAACCATTTTGCCAGCTGGATGCAGATTTCGCTTTAGCTTCGCTTATAGTTAGACGGTCTTTCGAAGGTTGTACTATATCCCCTAAAATATTGGGTATGCGTGGATACTTTTGATGTTTATCTTCATCTGCATGCACTTCAAAAAATGAGCTGAAAGCAGATAGAAATGATTTTTTCTTTTTCTTAGTATTAGTATCCATACCATACTTCAATAATCGTGTCCCTGTAAATGAACGGCCTTTAACTGGCACACGAAAAGAAGTTGAAAACATTGGCAACACATAAAACTGATTACGCATATTTTTTAACAGCATGGTTGCGGATAAAATGCCTTTCGGAGCGCCTGATTCCCTTATGCTTTTTAATCGTACTTTAGCAATATGAGAAAAATCAGATGCTTCAACAATTTCAATCCTTCGATTTGCTGCACGACCATCTTTTGTTTTATTACTTTGTACAGGCTCAAATTCTCCTACACCTTGAAAAAAAACTTGGGAAGGTGCAAAACCTGCTTTTACAAATATTGTAGCTACAGCCCTAGCCCGTTGTACAGACAAACGGCGATTGGCTTGCATATTCCCACTTGAATCTGAGTGTCCAACAATAAGCACCTTACGACTACCATCTTGCTGTAAAGCTAAAGCAAGTGTGGTGAGAGTACTTCTTTCTTGCTCATGGAGAATAATTTTACCTGATGGGAAGTGAACATTCGCCAACAAATGAAAGACAACGCCATCTCGACCCAGTTCATTAAAACTCTGGTCGCTATCAATGCTTTTTATTCCAAACAAATTCTCGTGAACCACCTCTTTTATTGCAGCAACTCGTCTAGGAAACAGTGCCTTTACGCCAGTCTCAAAGTGTATTGTATCTGAATAACCAACATACGTTTCACGTTGCTGTTTTACGCGTTCTTTTTGTTGAAGCGGGGTTACCTCAGCAGAAGTATCTGAAGATAGCATGTCAGCTGAAGCCTCTGTATTAGGTTTTTCAAAATTTACATTTGCATGTGGAGCCATAGGCTCATATTGTTTATCGGAGCAAGCACTCATTAACAACATCAAGACAGCAACTACCCAAATCCGCCACTTTATTTTCCCTATATTCACAACCACCCCTATATTAACAACTACATCTTACGCACAAGACTTCAGACATTGCATCTTTGGCATCGCTAATAAGCGTGGCTAAAGCCCCTCTCCCTATATTAGACCGATGATTATCGTTCATTTTGAACGAATCAAGGTGAAACTACAATTTGCAAATGAGGATGGAGTCATCCCTTCTCAATAAAGTACGTAACATCAGCTAATAAATCAATACCACCCAATGAATTTTAGGCCTATTGTTCTAGCACTCTACGAACAGCATCTTCAGTCGCATCAATGGTGACTGGTGACGCGATGCCTTTCATGGCTGTATCAGGGTCTTTCAAACCATTACCTGTTAAGGTACAAACAATTTTATCACCAGCCTTGAAATAACCTGCTTTATTTAACTTAATGATGCCTGCAACCGATGCCGCTGATGCAGGTTCGCAGAACACGCCTTCAAGCGAAGCCAACATGTCATAAGCTTGTAAAATTTCTTTATCGGTCACCGCATCAATCACGCCGCCTGATTCATCGCGCGCATCTTCAGCTTGCTGCCATGATGCAGGTTTACCAATACGAATTGCAGTGGCAATGGTCTCTGGGTTTTCAACAGGTGCACCGTTCACGATAGGTGCTGCACCTGCAGCTTGGAAACCAAGCATTTTAGGCAAAGTTTTAGAAATCCTATGCTCTTTGTATTCTTTATAACCCTTCCAATATGCCGTGATATTACCAGCATTACCCACGGGAAGTGCATGATAATCTGGTGCAAAACCAAGCTCATCAATAATTTCAAACGCACCTGTTTTTTGCCCTTCGATACGATAAGGATTCACAGAGTTGACCAAAGAAATCGAACCATCAGCAGAAATATCGCGTACGATTTGCAAAGCATCATCAAAGTTACCTTTGATTTGAATCACTTTTGCACCATAGCGCATACCTTGGCTCATTTTACCCAAAGCAATCTTTCCGTCAGGGATAAGCACATACGCTTCCATACCTGAGTTGGCTGCATATGCTGCTGCCGATGCCGAAGTGTTACCCGTCGATGCACAAATAATTTTGCGCGAACCTGCATTATAAGCTTGGGTAACTGCCATGGTCATGCCACGGTCTTTAAAAGAACCTGTTGGGTTCAAGCCTTCAAATTTTAGAAAAATATTAAGTTCTGGGTTGATGGCATTGCGCAAGTTGTGCGATTCATGCAATGGTGTATTGCCTTCATAAAGCGTGATAATTGCATCATCCTTAGCGATTGGTAAAAATGCGCGGTAACGGTCTATGATTCCTTGGTAATGTGGCATGAAAAAATCCTTAATCCATCAATAAAGTGAGCTCAATTATGCTACCAAATATAGCAACGGCAAGCTTTGCTATGATTACGCTTGCGGATACCCCACTGATTCGCTTTCTTTGGGTATCCTGCTTGGGGCAAAAGCATCCATGTTTATGCTGGGTTGCAAACCACATATCCAATCTGCCATCACCTTAGCTGTAATGGGTGCAAGGGCTACACCATTGCGATAATGCCCTGTTGCCACCCACAATCCTTGCTTGGATGGCACTTCACCCAAAAATGGTAAACCATCAGGGCTACCTGGTCTAAAACCCATCCATTGCTGCTCAACTTGTGCATGTTTTAAGCCTGGTATTAATCGTTGTGTTGCTTCTAACAGTTCACTTAGTGCTTTAACAGTATTGCCCCGAGCAAAGCCAACATTCTCCATGGTGGCTCCCACCAGCACTCTTCCATCCTTTCTTGGTACAAAATACGCATCATCATGTTTAACGATATATTTTAATGTATTAGGTTTTGTTTTCAATAATATAATCTGCCCTTTCACTGGTTTTACGGGTAAATTAAAACCACTTTGTGCTGCAAGCTTTTCGCTCCAACTACCCGTAGCCAATAAGACGGTATCTGCTTCATAAGTTTTACCTTGTGAGGTTTGTACACCACGCACCCTGCCCGTTTCATGCTCCATCCATTGAACAACTTCGCTATGTTCAACCACTTCTACATCCAGCTTCTGTAAATATAACATCACAGCTTTTAATAATTCAGGGTTTCTAACCTGATACACATGCTGCCAATACAATGCTTCTTCAATATTGATAGATAGATTCGGCTCTATGTCCAAAGCTTGCCTTGCTGTTAAACGCTGCATTCCCCAATCAAACTTATCCGACCAAGCTTGCGCTGCACTTTGATGTTTTATTACATCATCTTCAAAGCAAGGGATAAGTAAGCCACTTTGAATGCGTTGAATATCATGCCCTGTTTCATGCCTAAGCTCAGCTTCAAGGGCTGGGTATAAATCAAGGCTAGCATTAATTAAATCAGTAAAAATATCAGGATAAAGCCAAGGGTGAATAGGGCATAAAATACCTGCCCCTGCCCATGAAGACTCACTTGCAGCTTTGCCTTTTTCCAAAATAACAACTTCTGCACCTTGCTGCTTTAAACGCAAAGCCGTTAACATACCAATCAAACCAGCACCAATCACAACTACTTTCATCACTTATCCCATCAACCCCGAAATATCTTGCGCTGAAAACTCTGGATATAAAGCATCGGTAAAATACAAACCAT
>Ga0256829_1001707_pt1 | contig 17496 bp, 17 predicted proteins | sample 131447metaG_FD_185979 | JGI IMG/M metagenome (GOLD analysis project Ga0256829, IMG submission 185979) | Hydrothermal vent microbial communities from Lau Basin, Pacific Ocean - 131-447 | ecosystem: Environmental > Aquatic > Marine > Hydrothermal vents | place: Pacific Ocean: Lau Basin | collected...
GCTCGTGGTATCCATGTTGATAATATCTCTCATGTTTTTAACTACCATATCCCTTTTGACCCTGAGTCTTATGTTCACCGTATCGGCAGAACTGGTCGTGCAGGAACTAAGGGTAAAGCTATCACTCTTCTTACTCCATTAGAGTTTAAAGAGCTTCAACGCATTAAACAAAAAGTGGGTACTTCTATGGCTCACGCTTTTGTTCCAAGTAAAAATGACCTCAGAAGTTCAACTATAGAAAATATGGTAAAAACTATCGAAGAACAACATATTTATGATGAAGCACATAAGGTTTTAGATAGACTCAAAGAGGATATTGATGAAGAGACTATCATGTTCAAACTTATCTCTATTATTTTAGATAAGCAAGACATCAAAGGACCAAACAGTATAGGTATCCCTGCTGATAAACTTGATGCGATTCTTGCTCGTGCTGCACAACGCGGTGGTGGAAATGGTCGTGGTCGTGGAAACTACCGTGGTAGAAATCGCTCTGGTGGTGGAAATAGAAATCGTTCTGGTGGAAATGGTGGAGGCGGTGGCTACCGTGGAAATCGTGAAGGTGGAAGCAGAGATGGTGGAAATAGAAACCGTTCTGGTGGAAGAAGTTCTGGTGGATACAAAGGCAATAAAGATTAAAATACGCTATAATACTCCTATAAGGAGTTATTATGCAAAATTTAATAATTTACGAAGACAAGCAAATCTTAGTAACGCAAGAGCCAAGTGATATTCCTTGGCTTAAGATTTTTACTAAACAACCTTATAAAGAACTAGGTGATATTCCAAAACAATTACGCTTAAGACTTTGGGAAATTTACGACATGATAGAGTATGAAATGAAAGCATACTACAACCCCACAAAAATCAATATGGCTTCATTTGCAAATAAACTTCCAAGAGTACATATACATGTGATAGCAAGATTTGAAGAGGATAGTTACTTTCCAAATACTGTATGGGGAGAAAAGTTACGAGAAGCAAAACTAGAACTTCCAGATGAGAAAGAATTTTTTAAAAGAGTTTTTGTAGCTTTAAACGATTAAAGTGGCGTTTTACTTTAATCGTGAAATTTTATTTTAATGGGCTAAAAGGAACTAAGGCACTTCCCCATGTTAGTCCACCACCAAAAGCATCAAGAAGCATAAGCTCTCCAGCTTTTAGTTCACCTTTTTCGTAAATATCATTTATAGCCATTGGGATAGAAGCACCAGAAGTATTTCCATATTTTTCAACTGTCAATACTACCTGTTCATCTCTCATTTTAAGAGCATCTCCAACAGCCTTTATAATTCTAAGATTTGCCTGATGCGGTACAAAATGTTTTATAGCATCACTTTGTATGTCATTATGAGCTAAGATCTCTTTAACATCTTTTGTTAAGGTACGAACAGCAATTTTAAAAGTTTCGTTCCCTTTCATTTGCATGAAACATCCAGCAGCTTCACTCTCAAGAGCATCATGTTGTGAACCACTACCACCATTTGGAGTCATAAGCAAGTCAGCATATGCACCATCAGCAGCAGTATGAATATCTATGATAGCTTCTTCTTTATTGTCAGTTGCACTAATCACAGCAGCACCTGCACCATCACCAAAAAGGATACATGTACCTCTATCAGTAAAATCTGTAATAGCTGATAACTTTTCAGCACCAACAACTAAAACATTTTTTTTCATACCTGATTCAACAAATGCTTTTGCGATAGAAAGAGAGTATATAAAACCTGTACAAGCCGCACTCATATCAAATGCCATAGGTGAATTCAATCCTAAGTTATTAGAAATAATAGTAGCAGTCGCAGGCATATTGAAATAGTCAGGAGAGATAGTTCCACAAACGACTAAGTCAATATCTTCCCTAGGTATCCCACTTCGCTCAATAGCTAACTCAGCAGCTTTAGTACCCATATCACTTGTTTTTTCATCTTTTGCAGCTATGCGACGCTCTTTAATCCCTGTACGCTTATAAATCCACTCATCAGATGTATCAACCATCTCTGCAAGATCATTATTTGTCAATATTTTCTCAGGAACATAAGCTCCAATAGAACGAAACGCTGCATAAGTCATTTAAGAATCCTTTTGTTTTAACTCTTCTAGTCTTGTAATAATGTGTTCATTTACACCTGTATCTACATAGTTTATTGCTTGATATATAGCATTTTCAATTGCTCTTGCATTACTTTTACCATGCCCAACTATTGCACATCCTTTTATCCCGATAAGTGGAGCTCCACCAACCTCAGCATAATCAATCTGCTTTTTAAGAAGTTTAAATACTTTTCTCATAAGAAGTGCACCAGTTATTGATACTGGCGATTTTCTTATGTACTCTTTTATCAAAGAACCAATAGTAGATGCAACACCTTCACTGGCTTTAAGAACTAAATTTCCAACGAAGCCATCACATGTTATCACATCACAAGAACCGTTGAATATATCACTACCTTCAACATTTCCCTTAAAACCTCTATAACCTTCAAGGAGTTTATAAGTTACTTTTGTAACTTCATTACCTTTTGACTCTTCTTCACCATTTGCTAAAATACCAATACTTGGATTTTTAATATGAAGTAAATCTTCTGCATAACAGCCACCCATAACAGCAAACTGTGCTAAGTGTTCAGGTTTAGAATCAACATTCGCACCTACATCTAAAACTACAGAATTTCTTCCTGTTTTTGTTGGCATTAGAGTAACAAGAGCTGGACGAGCAACACCTTTTAGGCGACCAAGTCTTAAAGTTGCAAGTGTCATTGTTGCACCACTATGCCCAGCAGATACTACACCATCAGCTTCGCCATTTCTTACAAGTTCCATCGCTTTATAGATGGTACTCTCTTTACGCTTTACGGCATCAGTTGCATGATCGCTCATAGCAATCACATCATCAGTATCAATTATAGAAATCTTAGCTCTATAACTCTTTGGTAACAAAGGTAAAATTTCTGATTTTTTTCCTACTAATATAGGTATGAAGCGTTCTTTTTTTAATGCTTTTACACAACCTTTTACAATTGGCTCAGGACCAAAGTCCCCGCCCATTGCATCAATGGCAATCTTTACCATTGCCATTGACTATTTATACTCGCCAGTAGTTGGGTTAATGTGGTGAGGTAATCTATATGTTCCGTCTTTATCTTTAACTGGACGAGCTAAAGAAATTTTATAATGAGTTCTTCTTTTCGCTGAACGAGAGTGAGATACTCTTCTCTTAGGTACTGCCATAATCTATATCCTTAATTTGATTTGTTTTATAAGACCACTAGGGTCACTAAAGCTTGCCTCTTTTTAGAGGCAGATTGTATAAACGAAATCAATCGTTTATATTTTACAATTTTTGCAACTATGATAGTCGCATCTGATAAGTTCAATTTCTGAAGAAAGTATTTCTTCCATATCTACCATACCATTGAAAGATTCTACAACCTCTAACTCAAGGTTATCTGTATCTTCATAAACACCATCAGATAAAAAGAATTTTATCTCTTCATCTACTGGTAGTTTAAATTCTTCTGCACAAACATCACATTGTTTTTCTACAAAACCACTCATGTGAGCATTTAGCAGAATTAATTTACCTGAATGATACTCTAAAAAACCTTTAAAATTTATTTCATCGGAATTAAGTTCAAAATCCAAAGGTATTTTTGTGATTTTTCGGAGTGTTACATTCATGATGATTAACTAAGATAATTCTCTTTGAGAAAAGAAAAATGCAATCTCGTTAGCAGCATTTTCAACAGAATCACTACCGTGAACTGCATTTGCATCTATATTTTCAGCGAAATCAGCACGGATAGTTCCAGCTTCAGCTTCTTTTGGATTAGTTGCACCCATCAAGTCACGATTAACTTGCATTGCGTTTTCACCCTCTAAAACTGATACAACAACTGGACCACTGATCATAAAATCAACTAAGTCATTGAAAAAAGGTCTCTCTGCATGAATAGCATAAAATGCTTCAGCATCCCCACGAGAAAGTTGTATTTTTCTTGTAGCAACTAGCTTAAGCCCATTACTTTCAAATCTGTCTAAAATTTTGCCTATAACACCTTTTGCAACTGCATCTGGTTTGATTATTGATAGTGTTCTTTCCATCGAATCTCCTGAAAATATAAAATTAGAGTGGAATTATATCTAAATAAAGATTATTTATTGTTTAATAATTAAATTTTTTGATAGTTAAGCTAGAGGAAGTTTATTTATACTCAAAAGAGTGAAGTACCTTAAAGGTACTTCGATTTAAAAAAGACTATTCTACAACAGGCTCTTTACTTGAACGCTGTTCTTCTGTAATATCATCTCTATGAGATGAACTTTCACCGATAGCATCCCAAGTGATACATCCCTCAGTAGGACATGCAGTTGCACAAGCTGGTTCGTCATGATGACTTACACATTCTACACATTTATCACCATATACATAATATACTTCTTCACCCGTTGGATTATCATCCTCATCTACGATTGCTTCTACTGGACACTCATCTATACAAGCACCACAGTTAATACATGTATCACCAATTAAAACTGCCATTTTTTCTCCTCAAAAATTGAATAATGTACTATACACTTTACTTTTTTAAACTTAGCTAAAAGTGCATAGTTGATATAAGAATGTAATAAAAAGTTACACTTTATAAACCTAAATACTCTTTAATCTCATCTACTCTATCTAATTTTTCCCATGTGAAACCATCTTCTTCACGACCAAAATGTCCATAAGCAGCAGTTTGTCTGTAGATAGGCTTTAGTAAATCTAAAGATTCTATAATACCTGCTGGAGATAAATCAAAAAGTGCTTTTACACACTCTTCTATCTTATCTTCTTCTACTTTACCAGTTCCTGCTGTATCTACCATGATAGATACAGGTTGAACTACACCAATAGCATACGCTACTTGTATAGTAGCTTTATCACAAGCTCCAGCTGCAACTAAGTTTTTAGCTACATGCCTTGCTGCATAAGCTGCACTTCTATCTACCTTGGTTGGGTCTTTTCCAGAAAATGCTCCACCACCATGAGGGCATGAACCACCATAAGTATCAACGATTATCTTACGACCTGTAAGACCTGCATCACCTTGAGGTCCACCGATTACAAATTTTCCTGTTGGGTTGATATGAAAAATAGTATTTTCATCCATCATCTCAGCTGGAATAACTTTTTTGATAACTTCTTCAATCATATCTTTATGAATCATATCTTGAGAAATACCATCATGATGTTGAGTAGAGATAACTACTGTTTCAACTGATACTGGCTTATCATCTACATATCTTACACTTATTTGTGCTTTTCCATCAGGACGCAAGTAAGGAACTATCCCCTCTTTACGAACCAATGCAAGTCTTTGTGTTAAACGGTGTGCTAAATGAATTGGTAATGGCATGAGAACATCTGTTTCACGACATGCATATCCAAACATTAAACCTTGATCACCAGCACCAATAGCACCATCTTCTTGATCAACACCTTGGTTGATATCAGGAGATTGCTCGCCTATTCCATTTAAAACTGCTGCTGCTCTATGATCAAAACCATAGTTTGCATCAGTGTAACCTATCTCCTGAATAACTTTTCTAGCAATCTCTTGCATTGGGGCATAAGCCGTCGTCTTCAGTTCGCCTGCAATTACACAAAAACCATTTGACACCAAAGTTTCACACGCAACGCGTGCCTTTGGGTCATGTTCAATAATATAATCCAAAATTGCATCACTGATCTGATCTGCCATCTTATCAGGGTGCCCTTCTGTTACAGACTCTGAAGTAAATATATACTCTTTAGTCATCGATTTTTCCTTATTGAGATATGAAGTCTTGCCTCATAAATCGACAAAATTATATCCTAAATTTCTTTAGTATTTATTTTCTTAGCCGATATAGTTGTTTTACAGGCAAAGGGATATATCATGAATACATCATATGGCATAAACACTTACAGAGCACATGACTTAAATATTGCTATGAAAACATCAAGTGGTGATGTTATAAAAATGGACTTTTCAAATGAGCAAACAAGTTCATCTGCCAGTTTCTCTTCAAAGCAATCATTTCAGTTCTCAATAGACAGCAATGGCATAGATGCACAAGACCAAAAAGAGATAGAAAAGTTTATGAAAACTGCTCAACCTTTTATAGATAACTTTTTAAAAGAGTTAGGAGATAATGCTCCATCATCACCAGTAACAAAACTTGCAAAGAAAGTGGCAAGTATATTTGAACCTAGCCAAGATAGAAATTTGAACCAAACAAACAATGTTAAAAATCATATAGTTAAAACATTTGATAAAGCTATAAACAAACTTGAACTTCCAAAAGAGACCAATAGTGAGGACAGTATCAAAAAAATACTAGAAAAGTCTCAAAAACTACTTGAAAAAACGCTAAAAGAGTTTGAAAACTTTCATAAAAATATTTATGCATAAGTGATTAAGATAAAAAATGATAAAATACTTTATGAAAATATTTTTAGCATTTTTAATACTCACAGTATCCCTTTTTAGTTCAGATATAGAAACTACATATAAAGAACTTAACACAGAGATTGATAAAATTTCATCCTCTCTCACACCTGAAGAAAAAGTATCTCTTTACTACTTTATCATCTCAACACATGATAAGATTACTACTTCTCTTTGTGTAGATGAAACAAAGATAAATTCTCTCAAGTCTATTAAAACGCAAACTTTACTAGCCTTATCAACACTAGAGGCAAATCACAAGATTACCCCAGAGCAAATACAAAAACTTGTAGATTTATATACAAAAATGAATGATGAAGCAAAGACCTTGATGAAAAATCAAACTTCTACTAATATCAAAATAAAAACAATATATAAGGACAAGATAGTTTACAAAGATAAGATTGTTAAAAAAGAGACATACTTTTATACTATTATCATAAGTCTTATAGCTCTTATTCTAGGTTTAATGATAGGATATTTGTTATTTAAAAGATTTAGCAAAGATTCAATAGATAATATTTCGCCATTATCTCATGAACTTGAACATAAAAATAAAGAACTTTCACAAACTATAATATCACTACAATCACAAATAAAATCAAAAAAAGACAATAACAGCACAATAAATAGCGAACTAAAAAATGAAAATAGCTCACTTAAAAAAAATATTGAAGATAAAGATAAAGAAAGTAAAAATATAAAAGCCAGCTATGCAAACATAATAGAAACACTAGAGACTAAACTAAATGATACTAAATCAAGTAAAGATAAATTGAGTTTAGAGGTACAGCACCTAAACGAGTATATAGAAAGTTTAACTAAAGAGTTAGCAAAGCATGAAGGTTCTACAAGTCACAAAAAAGACTTTACTTCAGCCAAAAAACAGAGTCAGAAAATTTTTGATGTTTTAGATAGTATCTCTGCTATTGCTGAACAAACTAACCTTTTAGCACTAAACGCGGCTATAGAAGCGGCTCGTGCTGGTGAGCATGGACGAGGTTTTGCTGTTGTTGCTGATGAAGTAAGAAAATTGGCTGAAAGTACACAAACAACGCTAAATGATGCAAAAGTGGAGATCTCTAGTTTTGTTGATACTATCAATAATATATCTTAAAACTTGACATTACTACTTAAGTTATAGTAAAATTGCAAATACAAAAAGATATGAAAGGTATCTTTAATCTCTCTCCTAAATTAAAATCACAAAAGACTAAGGCAGACAATACATGAGCGAAAACAGTTCTCAACAACCGCGTAACAATTCAAAATCTACAAACAGCAAACCAAAACCTAACAATAGAAACAACAACAAAAGAACACACACTCCAGTTAAAGGTTCAAGTGTAGAAGATTTGCGTGTTAAAAGTATTGAGGAGTTAATCAATATCGCTGAGGAGTTAAAAGTTGAACATCCTCAAGAACTTAAACGACAAGATGTTATCTTTGAGATACTAAAAGCACAAACTGAACAAGGTGGTTTTATCCTTTTTAGTGGTATCTTAGAGATTATGCAAGATGGATATGGTTTTATCCGTTCTATCGATAAGAGTTTTAACGAGTCTATCAATGATGCTTATGTTTCAAATACTCAGATAAAAAGATTTGCCCTTAGAAATGGTGATGTTGTAACAGGTCAAGTACGACCTCCAAAAGACCAAGAGAGATACTACGCACTTATCAAGATAGAAGCTGTAAACTCACTTCCACCAGAAGAGAGTAAAAAACGCCCTCTTTTTGAAAATCTTGTTCCTTTATATCCAGAAGAGAGATTTAAGTTAGAGTACAGGGAAAAAGGTTTAACAGGTCGTATGCTTGACCTTTTCTCACCTATTGGTAAAGGGCAACGCGGACTTATAGTTGCACCACCAAGATCTGGTAAAACTGAACTACTCAAAGAGATTGCTCACGGTTTAACTGCCAATCACTCTGAAGTAGATTTGATGGTTTTACTTGTTGATGAGAGACCTGAAGAGGTTACAGATATGGAGAGGAGTGTTAAGGGTGAAGTTTACTCTTCTACTTTTGATATGCCTGCAAAAAACCATGTTAAAGTGGCTGAGATGGTTATTGAAAAAGCAAAACGCCGTGTTGAGATTGGACGAGATGTTGTTATCCTTTTGGACTCTATCACAAGACTAGCAAGAGCTTACAATACTGTAACACCCTCAAGTGGTAAAGTTCTCTCAGGTGGTGTTGATGCAAATGCTCTTCACAAACCAAAACGCTTCTTTGGAGCTGCCAGAAACATTGAAAATGGTGGAAGTTTAACTATCATCGCAACTGCACTTGTTGATACAGGAAGTCGTATGGATGAAGTTATCTTTGAAGAGTTCAAAGGTACTGGAAATATGGAAGTTATTCTTGATAGAAAAGTGGCAGATAGAAGAATCTTCCCTGCTATTGACATACTCAAGTCTGGTACGCGTAAAGATGACTTACTTATAAATAAAGCTGACTTACAAAAAGTCTTTATCCTCCGTCAGATGATTCATAAACAAGATAATGAAGTTGAAGCACTAAAGTTTGTTTATACAACTATGGGTAAAAAAGCTACAAATGAAGAGTTCTTAGAAAGTATGAATACGGACAAGTAATGAAAGTTGGTGTATTTGACTCGGGTATAGGTGGTTTAACTGTTGTTAAATCACTCCTTGAACACCAACTATTTGAAGAGATAATCTACTTCGGAGATACTGCTCGTGTTCCTTATGGAAGTAAGGATAAAAATACCATTATAAGATATGCCATAGAAGCTGTTGAGTTTTTTAAAAACTTTGAACTTGACATGATAATAGTCGCTTGTAACAGTGTTAGTGCTTATGCTCTAAGTGAGATGCGAGAGAGTGCAACTTGTCCTGTTATCGGTGTGGTTGAAGCTGGTGTTTTGGCTACTTCAAATGCGATAAAAGACAAAGAGGCTTCTGTTCTTGTTATAGGCACAAAAGCAACCATCAACTCTAAAGCTTATGAAATAGGCTTAAACAAACTCAATTTTAACAATATTTATGCAAAAGCAACTCCACTTTTTGTTCCTCTTGTTGAAGAAGAGATTTTTGATGGTACTATTTTGGAGGCTTCATTTGAACACTATTTTTCAAACATAAAAACTCCAAACGCAGTTATACTTGGCTGTACTCACTTTCCTCTTATCTCAAAATCTTTATCCTCTTATTTTGGAGAAGACACTCTGCTTATTCACTCTGGAGATGCTATTGTGGAGTATCTTGAAAAAGAGTTTATATTTACAAAACAATATGAAAATCCTAAACTAAAATTTTTTGCATCAGAGAACCCTGAAGCACTGCGTTTGATCGCAAAGAAGTGGCTTAATGTCTAAAAGAGTATCTATTTTTGGGTATGGAACTACTACAAAACCTTTAGCAAAACATATCAAAAATGCAGTTTTTTATGATGATAAATGTCATGAGCCTTATGCTGGTGAGCATGGCTCATTTGTACGACCATCTTTTGAGTTTAACGAAAACAACTCTGACTTAGAGATAACTTCACCAGGAATTCCACCATCAAATCCACTTATCAAAAAAGCAAAAAACCTTATAAGCGAATATGACTTTTTTGCAGATACAACTCCTTTTAAGATTTGGATAAGTGGTACAAATGGAAAAACAACAACAACGCAGATGATGCAACATCTTTTAAAAGACAAGGGTAGCCAAGAGGGTGGAAATATAGGCACACCTTTAGCAGAACTTGAGCTAAATGCAAAGATATGGATACTTGAGACTAGCTCTTTTACAATGCACTACACAAAAAAAGCTTACCCAAATATCTTCGTGCTACTTCCTCTTAGTCCTGACCATTTGAGTTGGCATGGCAGTATGCAGGGTTATATAGATGATAAACTAAAACCACTCTCACAGATGAGGATTACAGATATTGCGATAGTTCCCGATGAGTATAAAAACACTCCAACAAAAGCAAAACTCATAAGCTATAAAGATGAAGAAGAGTTAGCAAGTATTTTTGAGATAGACGCAAAAAGAGTAAACTTTAAAGGTGCTTTTCTAGCTGATGCACTCTTAGCCATGGCAGTTGATAAACTTCTCTTTGATAGAGTTGATTATAAAAAGATAAACGAGTTTAAACTAGACCCACATCGCCAAGAAGAGCTTAAAGATGCAAAAAATCGCCTATGGGTAAATGATACAAAAGCAACAAATCTTAATGCAACAATAGCTGCACTAAAAAGATATAAAGACTCTTTTATCCACCTTATTTTAGGTGGTGATGATAAGGGTGTTAATCTTAGTGAGCTTTTTGAGTATCTAAAAGATATAGATTTAAAAATCTATGCCATTGGTACAAATAAAGATAGACTTGTAAAACTTGCACAAAGTCATAACATCCCTTTTGTAAAATGTAAAAATCTAGCACATTCAGTCCAAGAAATCGACAAAAATCTAAAAGATAATGAAGTAGCCCTACTCTCTCCAGCAGCAGCAAGTCTTGATGAATTTAGCTCTTATACACAAAGAGGAAATGAATTTAAGAGTGCTGTAGAAAATATATGCTAAAATCACTCTTATTAATCATGGAGTTATTTTTTGAAAGAAGCATCTGAAGTATTAGCAAGAAAATATCGACCATCAAATTTTGATGAACTTATCGGTCAAGATACCATAGCTCAAACGCTATCACTTGCACTTGATTCTAACAGACTATCTCATGCTTATCTCTTCTCTGGACTTCGTGGTAGTGGAAAAACTTCAACTGCTCGTATCTTTGCAAAAGCTTTAATCTGTGAAGAGGGCATGAGTCATCAACCTTGTGGAAAATGTTCAAACTGTGTTATGGCAAGAGAAGGCAGACATATGGACATCATCGAGATGGATGGTGCAAGTAGCCGTAAGATAGATGATATAAGAGACTTAGTTGAACAAACAAAGTACAAACCAGCAACAGCTCGTTATAAAATTTTTATCATTGATGAAGTACATATGCTCACAAAAGAGGCTTTTAATGCTCTACTTAAAACACTTGAAGAACCACCTGAGTATGTCAAGTTTATCCTAGCTACTACAGACCCCCTTAAACTTCCAGCAACTATACTAAGTCGTACTCAACACTTTAGATTTAAAAGTATCGCAACAAATAAAATAGTTGATCACTTAGCACATATCCTACACCTTGAGGGAATCGAATATGAGGCTGATGCTTTAGAGATATTGGCTCGTAGTGGTAGTGGTAGCTTAAGAGATACACTAACACTCCTCGACCAAGCTATCATCTACTCTAAAAACCATGTCGATGTTCGTACTGTAACAGATATGCTAGGTTTGGTTGATCCAAAATTTATCACTGAAGTTTTCAATGCTGTTTTTAACAAAGACTATGCAAAACTTGTAGAGTACACAAAGTTTTTAGAGGACTATGAGAGTGAAATGGTTGTAGATGAGTTAATAGCTTATCTTAAAGAGAAAATGTATAACCAAGATGCACTCTTTTCAACTCTTGTTTTAGATAGGTTTTTTAGGATACTAAGTGACTCTAAATATCTTTTTAGCATAAATGCAGATGGCTCTTTTGTTCTAAGTATGATATTTTTCAAGATGATAGAAGCACTTCGCATACGAGAAGTTGATCAGATGATAGAGTCTCTTCAGCGAGAAGTTCAAAGACCCGAGATAATCACACCAGCACCTACAAAGATAAAAGTATCTACTGCAACACCAGAGATGGCAACTAAAAATGTCATAGAAGAACAAGAAGAGATAAAAGAAGTTACGCAAAAGATTGTTAAAGAAGATCCAAGTTTAAAAACTTTTGAGTTGCTTATCGCTAAAATCAAAGATAGAAACTATGAACTTGGCGAGTGTTTTACAAAAAGTATAAGCTTTGTTTCTTATGAAAACAGTATCCTCACATGGGAGAGTTGTGCAGATGAAGTTTGTAAAAAATCCCTTACTCATGGTTACTCTGTTGTAAAACAGCTTGTAAGAGAAATATTTAGCTTTGAAACAAAGATAAAGATGGTTTCATGCACAAAAACTATGCAGGAACATAAACCTGATATAAAACAGCCAAAAATGGATGAACCACAAAGCGACACGATGATAGAAGATGCAGAGATGGGTACTAATGCAAGTTGTGTTTCTAACTGTCATGACACTGCTCCACTTGATGAATCAAATGGAGTAGACATCACTCAAGAACCGATGGTACAAAAAGCCATAGAGTTGCTTGAAGCAAAAAAAGTTACTGTTCAGTCTAAGATATAATTTTATAGACCTGAGTTGTCTATCTGATCCTCTATTTTTAATGTGATACTATCTGTACTTGTATTACTATCGTATGAATATGTTGTAAATGTACCATCAGAAACTCCACTACCAGCATGTACTGTCCAACCTGTTGTATCAACACTTGAAACATTATCTTCACCAGCAGTTATGGTAGCATCTCCATTACCATCACCTCTGATAGTTAAGATATTGTTAGTATCTGTCATATGAAGTACATCATTTAAAGATAGATTACTCAAGGTATGGTCTCCCGATGTTAAATCTATTGTCTCAAGATTAGTTATTTTTGCAATATTTGCATTAGAAAAATCAAGATTTAAAGAACCATGAAAAGATAAAGTATCATTTCCTGCTCCCATATCAATAATTCCACCAGTGCCTATATTTGAATCAACTTTTATATTTAAAGTATCATCACCTGCACCCATATTAATTTGTGTAGTACCTTGAATCTGGTTATCAACATTTAGAGTGTCATTACCTGTACCAGTATTCACTATAGCATCTATAATGTCATGTCCAACATGAATAGTGTCATCTCCAGTACCAGTGCTTAGAGTAGCTCCACTTTTTATATCGTGAGCAATACTAACACTATCCTTACCTGCAGCAGTATCTAATGTAACACCACTTGCAAGGTCATGTCCTATATTCACAACATCATCTACACCTGTGGTAGTTTTGTTAGTTAGTAAATCCCCATAAATTTCATGTGTGCTACTGTCAATATTTACACCAATAGATAAAGTATTACTATGCTTAGTACCATCATATGTGATAATGTCAAAGTTTTTTGCTCCACTAATTGTACTTTCAAATGTCAAGGAGTGTATTGCCGCTTCATAGGCAGATATATTTGCTGTACCACTTAAGCTTACAACACCATTAGTAAGTGTAGCTGTAATACCACTGTCTGTTGGTAGATTATCCAAGTTAATGACATCAGAACCTGCTACAAAGTTAGTAAGCTCTACAGTTGCACTTGCTAAATTTTTATTATCAACATCACTTAATATTACATTACCTAAAGTTGCCTGATACACACCAGTAAGATCTATATTATCTATATATGCTCCATATGTATCTGCAGTACCTGTTGATTGAAAGTTCAAATCAGCAGTGCTACTTGTTATCCCTGTAAAAGTAGCTGTAATATTATGCCAACCATTGTTACCATTTGCTATAGTTACAGTCACTCCAGCTGGTGCGATATAAGTAATATTTCCAGATGCATCTGAATTTATATTTACTACTTTGCCATCTAGTGAAAATTGCATGTCACTACTATCTTCTGAACCTGGTCTAGGTATATAGTTAAAAGTAAGTTTAAAAGTATTGTTGTTTGTTCCAAGGTTCACGCTTGTTGTAATAGAACTGTTCACACCTGGAGTAGCTGCATCCATTTCAATATAAGTGGCTGAGCCGTCTGCTGTATGCAAACCATGAACACCACCATCCACACGCATCTCCATACCAGCATTATTCATGACCCAAGGGGTATTAGCATTACTCGTCAAGATATTGTCTCCATTTGTTCCGTGATCTATGTACCAATCAGATGATATTGGATTTACCTCATCTGTACCTTTGGTAACACCTTCAAAGTCTTCATGAAACAATTGTGTCTCAGTATTATTTGCAACAACTGATTTTACAACAGGAGCATCATTTCTTCCTTCGATATTAATAGTTAAACCAGCAGTATCAGAAGGATTTGCACCATCACTGATAGTATATTGCATACTTACGGGTAGTGTATTTCCAATATTTAATGCCTCTACTGAGGAGTTAGTTTCATTTACAACAAAAGTAAACAGACCTGTATTATTTATAGTTAGTGTACCGTATGTGCTTGTTATAGTTGTATCTGAACCATCTGTTGGCAGAGCATGAGCAGTGCCACCAACAGTAACACTAACAACTCTTGCTAAAGAGTTATTAGTAATATCATTACTTAAGATATTTCCAGTTGCACTTTGTCTATCATTTGGTTCATCTTCACTACTAATGTATTCATGTCCATCTTCTATAGCTGTAAATGTATCTGAAATTGCATTTATAACTATCTCATTATTTACAACTGATGTAGTATTTACTTGATCTGTAGTAGCTTGATTATCAGTAGTTTGTTCAGAAGAGTTAAAACTTGCATCTCTTAGTGTAGAGTTAATATTAACTTTTGCTCCATCTCTTGCATCAAACACATCTGATTGAGATTGTCCAACTGGTTTGGTGTTATCTCCTGCAGCAGTTTCATCTGGTGCGGATGTTGTATCTGATGCTATTACATCATCTGCTTTATCTGTGTTTTCTCCAGCACCAATTTGTGCATATATTGATGAGTCTAATGCATCTTTAACACTTGCATTTGCTAAAGGGTCTTCTATATTTCCATCTTCAACTAAGGATGCGTCAAAAGTTTGTTCTTGTGAACCTGTTAGTTCTATTGTTTGATCAGAGCTTAGCATGGCTATCTGAATATTTGCAGTTTCTGAATTTGTTTTAGCACCAAATACTGTCATGTCTTGTGTTATTTTATCCCCAACATGCAACTCAATTACATTTCCATTTGAATCTTTAACAAAATACTCACCTTCTAGTATTTTTACTGTTCCTACAACTGTTTTCATGATAGACACCTCTTATTAGATTATTTTATTGTTAGGAGTATAGCATAGAAGATTTTGTTAGTATATTGTCCTTATGGACAGTATAAAAATTTATTTTAACAATAAAGCTAAATCCAGCCTATCTTTTACATGAAGTTTAGTATAAATGTTGTGAGCATGAGCCTTAACAGTTCGTGGTGTTATTTCTAACTTTTGAGCTATACTCTTATAGCTATCACCATCTTTTAAGAGTATAGCTACTTCTTTTTCTCTTTGACTCAAATCAACAAGATATGATGATATGTCTTTATCCTCTTTTGCAGGAATTTGAGCTATAAGTTGTGATGTAAATTCTGGATGTAGCCAAACCATACCATCTTTTATACTATCGATAGCAAAATGTAAAAAATGCTCTTTCATAAGTGCATTTCCATAGCCCTTTGCTCCATATCCAAGGACTTCTCTAGCTATTTTTATATTTGGAATACGATGAAGAACTAAAACTTTATTGTTTTTACTGTCCAATAGAGTTATTAACTCTTTTTCTTGTGAGTTCAATGCTGAATAATTAAGTACGACAATCTTATTTTGAACTTCTTTCAAATCATCTAGCTCATATATGACTGTATAGTTATTAACAAGTGCTGTTTCCCAATAATTTAGTAAATTAATATCGTCACTATATAAAAATGTACTCATAATCATCTCTCAGTAAAAGTGTATTGTTTAGTTTTAAGGATAGGTTTGAGGATATAATCAAGTACACTTTTTTGTCCTGTGATAATATCAACACTTGCTGTCATTCCTGGTATAAGTTTTAACTTTTTACCTTTTCTCTCTATGTAATTTTTATCAGTTTTTATACGAACTTTGTAAAAAACATTTCCTTTTTCATCTTTGATAGTATCTGGACTTATTAGAACAACCCTACCCGTTAGTCCACCATAAATCGAAAAGTCATAAGCAGTAAATTTTACTATAGCTTTTTGTTTATAATATATAAATGCAATATCTTTAGGTTTAATCTTCACCTCGACTAAAAGTCTTTTATCTATTGGAACGATTTCCATAATATCAGCACCTGGTTTTACAACACCACCAATAGTATGAACATATAGTTTTTGTACAATCCCATTCATAGGAGCTCTGACAATAGTTCTAGTGACCTGATCTTTTAAAGCTGTTGAAGCAGAACGAAGTGACCTTAGCTCTGCTACTGCTTCATTTAGTTTCTCTTTTGCATTACTTTTGTATGTTAGAGTAACTTCATCAATATTATTTTGAACTTCTTTTATAGCCGACCTTAGTCTTGGCATAGATTTTTTTATGGCTGTATATTTATCTTCTATATCGTTTGCTTCTCTTTGAAGTTTTAAAAAGTCTATCTTTGAGCGAACACCTTTGGCTACCATAGGTTTTGTCATTCTGACTTCTTTTTTTATCATTTTTGATGATGATTTAAGATGCCACAAATGAGTCTTTGCCTCTGAAAGTTCCTGTTTTTTTTGTGCTAACTGTTCTTTAAGAGCATTTAGTTTTGACTTCAACTGTCGTTTGTTAGTCAAGTATAAACTCTTTTCATTTTCAATAAAAAGTGGCATCTTCTTTTGTAAATTTTTATCTACCTTAAAATCACTTCCATTTGACTCTGCATGAAGACGCATAATTTTAGCATCAAGTGCATCTGCTTTTATGGCATTAGAACTAAATGAAGAACGAGATTTTTCATTATTTATTTTTAAAAGGATTTGACCTTTTTTAACCTCTTGACCCTCTTGAACCAAAATCTCTTCAACAATTCCACCCTCAAGGTTTTGGATAACTTGATTTTCACCACTAGGGATAATCTCGCCACTACCTCTTGCTATCTCATCTATCAAAGCAAATTTTGCCCATGCGATAAAGACGAATACTGCGATAATCCAAAAATACATGACTACTCTTAACTTTCGTGGAGATTTTTGTAAAACTGCTGCACTAAGAGAGTGCATAAACTCATAATCACTCTGAGATAAGTTTTTTTTAATATCTTTAGACATTTGAGCCTCCACCAAGTTTTCTTGTAACTTCTTCTTTTGTACCATCAAGTAAAACTTTAGACTGGTGCATAACGATAATTCTATCTACCATGCACAGGAGAGACAACTT
>Ga0256829_1001708_pt1 | contig 17488 bp, 13 predicted proteins | sample 131447metaG_FD_185979 | JGI IMG/M metagenome (GOLD analysis project Ga0256829, IMG submission 185979) | Hydrothermal vent microbial communities from Lau Basin, Pacific Ocean - 131-447 | ecosystem: Environmental > Aquatic > Marine > Hydrothermal vents | place: Pacific Ocean: Lau Basin | collected...
ATATCGTTGGCCGACAGGCCGCGGGCCAGCAGGCGGCGGCGTTTGACGCGACCCAGTGAGTGACCGGTATGCACCAGTGGTATCCCGAGCAGGCCCGCCAGCCTTGCGCCGACATAGCCGCCGTCGGCATAGTGACTGTGAATGAGATCGGGGACGGAACCGCGGGCGCGCAGGAATTCAAGGACGTTGTCGGCGAACTCGTCGAGGTAATCCCACAGGGCTTCCTTGGGGATATAACCCGGCGGGCCGGCTTCGAAACGGACGATACGCGCACCATCTTCCAGCGGTTCAACGGCGCGTGCATAGTCGTCAGACAATTCCGGGTCTTCAACCCGTCGCGTCAGCAGGTCGACACTGGCGACTTCCGGGTGTTGCGCAAGCGCGCGCGCCAGTTCCACCACGTACAGCGTCTGCCCCCCGGTGTCCGCATCGCGGCCGAGTTCGAGGTCGTGCCCGCGTATCAGTCCATGTACGCTGACAAGCACCAGGTTCAGGGCTTGTTGGGTTTGCCGCATGATCTTCCTGCCTTGGGCAAGCGGTTCCGGGTTGTGAGAGCCAAACAGGATAACCAATGGCGCAGGCCGGCGCCAGCGCAGGGCGTTTAATCTTTAGTGTAATTTAAAGGGGTCAGTACCCTTAAATTTGTGTCTTATACCGTGGGGTGGGACGAACCAATTTAAAATTTAAGGGTACTGACCCCTTTAAATTCTTTAAATTTTGTTGGCAGTGACATGCGGGGGAAGCCCTGGTGCAGGATCAGTCGGCGCGACTGGCAGCCTGGAAACGCGGGGTCGGCAGGCGGGTAATATTCATCAGCGCTTCACGCGGCTTGCCAATGTAGTTGCCCTGCGCGTAGTCCACGCCATAGTTGCGCAGTAACTCGAGCGTTGTCGAGTCTTCCACGTATTCCGCAATCGTTTGTTTGCCCAGTGCGTGGGCCACCTGGTTCATGGATTGCACCATGGCCTGGTCGATATGACTGTCGGCCATGCCCTGCACAAAAGCGCCATCGATCTTGAGTTTGTCGACCGGCAGGTGTTTCAGGTAGGCAAAGGAAGAGAAGCCGGCGCCAAAATCATCGAGGGCAAACTGGCAGCCCATCTCCTTGAGGGCGCTGATGAACTTCTCCGCTTCCGACAGTTTGGCGATAGCGGCGGTTTCGGTAATTTCAAAGCACACGCGCGAAGGATCGAGGCTGACGTCATCCAGCAGGTCCTTGATCATCGGCAGTAACAGGGCATCCTCGAATGCCTTGCCGGACAGGTTGATCGAGAAGCGCACCGCTTCACCCTGCCGGTGCAGACGCGAGAGCTGGGTGAGTGCGCGTTTCACGATCCAGCGATCCACGCTGTGGATCAGGCCGAAACGTTCGGCGGCCGGCATGAAGCCACCGGGAAGAATAATCTCGCCGTCGTCACAGACCATGCGCACCAGGACTTCATAGTCCTGTACCTGGTCGTCGTTGAGCGCCATGATCGGCTGATAGACCAGCTGGAATTTGTCTTCTTCGAGCATCTCGCGTACCCGCGAGGCCCAGCCCATGTCTTCCGCCATACCATCCTTGTTGCTGTCGCTGGGGTCGTAGAGTTTAATGCGGTTACGGCCCTGCGCCTTGGCCATATTGCAGGCGATGTCCGCGTGCGACAGGGCTTCTTCCGCCGTTTCCACCTGACGGTCGATGAGTGCGGCGCCGATACTGCAACTGATGTTGAAACTCTTGCCGTCTTCGAGAAAATTGAATGACTCCAGCAGCAGGCGGAAATGTTCGGCAGCGGAGATCACATCCGTGGCATGAATATCGTAGAGCAGCAAGGTGAACTCGTCACCCCCAAACCGCGCCAGCAGGTCGCCTTCGCGTACGTGTTTGAGCAGCAGTTGGGTGATTTCCACCAGTAGCCGGTCACCGGCAGCATGGCCGAGTGTGTCATTGATATATTTGAACTGGTCCAGGTCGATATAAAACAGTGCACAACTGCTGTCCGGGCTGCGCGAGACACGCGCCACGGTGCGCTCCAGTTCCTGCTGGAAGTAATGGCGGTTGAACAGGCGCGTCAGTGCGTCGTGTTCGGCCTGGTAGGTCAACTGTTCGTGGAAGGCTTTCTGGTCGGTGATATCGCGCGCCGTGCCACTGATCTGCAGGATGTTACCATCCTCGTCGAGGTGCGCCTTGGCGTTAAAACTCAGGTGGCGGCGATTGCCGTCCTTGTCGAGGTGGACCGTTTCATACTGGTACAGGTCATCGCCTGCCAGCAAGGCGCTGAAGGCTTCCTGGTCTTTTTCGTCATTATCCGGCGCACAGAATTCGGAAATACGGCGGCCGATCATATTTTCCGGTTCCAGGCCATAGATGACGCGTGACGAAGCGTTCAGGTAACTCCAGCAACCCTGGGTATCGACACTCCACACCAGGTCATGGGCCGTTTCCACCAGTGCGCGGTAACGCGCTTCGGCGGCCAGCAGTTCGTGCTCGGCGGCCTTGCGCTGGCTGATGTCCGCTACCAGGCAGGTAAACATACGTTGTCCGCTGATTTCCATTTCCGAGATGCGCAGCGACAGGGTGATATGCGAGCCATTACGGTGTGTCCCCCGCACATCGCGTTCCTCGTTGTGCGGGTCGATGGACTGGCGCACCTGGAACACCTCCGGTAACAGCGTGGCCAGGTGCCGGCCGCGTATTTCCTGCGCCAGGTAACCGAACAGGCGTTCCGCTGCGGGGTTGAAGGTGTCGATCTGGCCGCGTTCATCGACCACGATGATACCTTCGGCCGCCGTATCCACGATGGCGCGCATATGTGTCTCCTGGTCGCCAAGGCGCTGGAATACGCGGCCCAGTGTCTGTGTCAGGTGACCGATTTCATCGGTGGAGGCCGGGCGCAGTTGCGCCAGCGCCTCGTGCGTGGACGCGCCGCTGCGACTGAACAGTTCGTGGAACGGGCGGAGTGCCTGCTGCATGCTGCGGATCGATAACAGGCTGATGGTAACTGTCGTCAACGCCAGCAGCGCCAGGGTGGTCAGGTAACCGGTGCTGAGGCTGCCGGTTTTCAGCCAGTGGTATTCGACCAGCAGGCTGTAGGAGAGCAGCGGCACCAGACCGGCGAGCAACAGGGTGCGGGACTTGAGGCTGACATGAATGCGGTCGAGACTGAGCTGTGACACCAGCTTGCCCAGCTGGTGCAGGCCAAACAGGTAGGCCGGTACACCGGCGAGGATAGCGGTTGTGCTCTGCAGCAGCAGGAAGTGCGAAAAGGCGACCAGGTTACCGGCATTGATGCCGCCATCGAGCCGCCAGAATACCAGTAACGGGGTCACCAGTATGTGGGCGGCGATCAGGCCCCAGAAGTCGCGGCTGAAGCGTTGCAGCTGGCGGTGCAGGTGCGAGGGCGCATTGCCGCCCCGGGGATGTTGCAATGCCCAGTGGGTCAGCGGTGTGATCAGCCGTTGTAGCTGAAACAAGGAAAAGAAAATCAGTAACAGGGAGAAAACGGGTACAACCCCGTCGGCCAGCAGTTGCTGGAGTTGCCAGGGTTGCAGGACACCGAACAGGACGGCGCCGCCAAAACCCACCACCGGAACAAGCAGGAATCCCAGGAACAGCAATATCGAAAAACGGGCGCTTGTGCGCTCGGGTGCATCCAGCATACCTTCCCCCGGTAACCGCAGCCTTGCGGCTGATGACCTTCAGTGTGATGCCTTAACCCGCCAAATTTCCTTATATTGCAGGATACTACATGTGCTTTTACAGAAATTGATCAGCATAATGACATAACCCCGCAAATTTGCAAGGTTTAGTTTAGCGCTGGTGTGGGCGCAGCGAGGTCGTACAATAGCGGCTGCCATACCGGGTTATCACTCCAACCAGTTGAGAGGTCACTATGAAAAGAAGACATTTCCTGCGTCGCCTGGGCAGTGGCGCCGTTATTGCCGGCGCTTCGCTGGCCGCCGGGTGTAAACCCGCGCCGAAGGCCGATTGCGCTGCGGCCGAAACCTCTGCATTTACACCGGTCAAATGGAAGATGGTCACCACCTGGCCGAAAAATTTCCCCGGTCTTGGCACCGGCGCCAACACGCTGGCGCGCCTGATTACCGAAATGAGCGGGGGCCGGATCAGCGTCAAGGTCTATGGCGCCAGGGAACTGGTGCCCGCATTCGAGGTATTCGATGCCGTTTCGCAGGGAACCGCCGAGCTGGGCCACGGCGCCGCCTACTACTGGAAGGGCAAGAGTGAAGTGGCGCAGTTTTTCTCTACCGTTCCCTTTGGTCTGACGGCGGATGAAATGAATGCCTGGCTGTATTTCGGCGGCGGGATGGATTTATGGCGTGAAACCTATGAACCGTTTGGCGTCGTACCCTTGCCGGCGGGCAATACCGGGGTGCAGATGGCGGGCTGGTTCAACCGCGAAATCAACAGCCTGGACGATTTGAAAGGCCTGAAGATGCGTATCCCCGGGCTCGGTGGCGAAGTACTGGCACGCGCCGGTGGTACGCCCGTGAGTCTGCCCGGTGGCGAATTGTTTACCTCGCTGCAGTCCGGCGCCATCGACGCGACGGAATGGGTTGGCCCCTATAACGACCTGGCTTTCGGGCTCTACAAGGCGGCCAAATACTATTACTACCCGGGCTGGCACGAGCCGGGCACCACGCTGGAGTGCCTGGTCAACCGCAAGGCCTACGACGCCCTGCCCGCTGACCTGCAACAGATCGTGCAGAGTGCGGCGCGTGTCGCCAACCAGGAAATTCTTGTCGAGTACGTGGCGCGTAATAACCAGGCGTTACAGACACTGGTCAATGAACACCATGTCGATGTGCGCAAACTGCCGGATGAAGTGCTGATGCGCCTGCGCACCCTGTCCGACGAAGTGGTGGCGGAAATCGCCAAAAAAGATGACCTGTCGAAGCGCGTACACGCGTCGTTCCATGCCTTCCGTGAACAGGTAATGTCCTGGAGCGCGATCTCGGAGCAGGCCTACCTGAATGCCAGGACGATGCAGGCTTAGGGGCTCGCTGCGCTCGCAATGACGGGAATTGAATGAATCAACTCTCTGGGACGACGTTTCTTACGGTCCAGTAAAGTTCCAGTTCCTGGATCGCCGCGAAGAACTCGTGGGTGTCGACCGGTTTGCGAATGTAGCTGTTGCAGCCCAGTGAATAGCTGTCGCTGATATCGCGTTGTTCGTCGGAAGTCGTGAGTATGACGACGGGCAAGGTGCGGGTACGTTCTTCGCTGCGCAGGCGCTTGAGGACGTCCAGTCCGCTGAGCCGTGGCATGTTGAGATCCAGCAGGACCACGGAGGGCAGCGGGTTGGGTTGGCCGTTGTCGTCCTCGCCGAGCAGGTAATCCAGTGCTTCCTGGCCGTCGCGCTTGACAATGACCTGGTTAGTTAACCGACTTTTTTTGAAGGCCCGTAACGTCAGCTCAACATCGTCCGGGTTGTCTTCAATCAACAGAATAATGCCGGGGTTGTTATTCTGGCTCACAGCGCCTCCTGTCCTGAGTGCCCCATTAGACGCCTCCCTGCGCGCCTTATTCCACCTGCTGGCTAAAATTATAGGCGAAGGTCTACCCGGTGTACACGACGGAAGGCAGCCAGGTCGCCAGTGCCGGCCACAGCGCGAGCAGCCCCAGCATCAGTAGCTGTATGGCGATAAAGGGCATGACACCACGGTAAATATCCGCGGTGGAGACTTCCTTCGGCGCCACGCCGCGCAGGTAGAACAGGGCAAAACCGAACGGCGGCGTGAGAAAGGAGGTTTGCAGATTGATGGCAATCATAATACCCAGCCACACCGGGTTCAGGCCCATGGCCAGCAGAATCGGCCCGACAATCGGCACCACGACGAAGGTAATTTCAATAAAATCAAGCACAAAGCCCAACAGAAACATCACCAGCATGACCGCCAGCATGGCGCCGACCAGGCCGCCGGGCAGGTGGGTGAGCCAGTCCTCGATCAGGATATCGCCGCTAAAGCCGCGGAAGACCAGTGAAAACACCGAGGCGCCGATGAGGATCAGGAACACCATGCTGGAGACTTTCAGGGTGCTTTCGACTACTTCGCGCAATACCGTCACATTCAATTGCCGCCGCGCCGCCGCGAGCAGCATGGCGCCAACGGCGCCGACCGAAGCCGCCTCCGTCGGCGTCGCCAGTCCGCCGAGGATGGAGCCGAGTACCGCGAGAATCAGCAACAGCGGGGGCATCAGGGCTTTCAGCGTCGAGACAAGGGTGACCGGAGCACCGTCGGTTTGATGCGGGGGCATGGCCGATGGCCGCCAGCGTGCAACACCCACCAGGTACAACAGGTAGAGCCCGACCAGTATCAGGCCCGGTATCAGCGCGCCGGCGAACAGGTCGCCGACCGAGACCGTTTTCGGGGAGTAGACGCCCTGGCTGATTTGCGCCTGCTGGTAGGCGGAGGACAGCACGTCACCGAGCAGCACCAGCACGATAGACGGCGGGATAATTTGCCCGAGCGTACCCGAGGCGCAGATGACACCGGTGGCCACGCGCGGGTCGTAGCCACGCCGCAACATGGTCGGGAGTGACAGCAGTCCCATGGTGACCACGGTGGCGCCGACAATCCCGGTACTCGCCGCCAGCAGCATGCCCACCAGCGTGACCGAAAACCCCAGCCCGCCTCTCAGTTTGCCAAACAGGCTCGACATGGACTCCAGCAGGTCTTCGGCGATCCGCGAACGTTCCAGCATAACGCCCATAAACACAAACAGTGGTACAGCCATCAGCGTGGGATTGATCATGATGCCGTAGACCCGGTTGGGCAGCGCGTGCAGGAACACCGGGTCGAAACTGCCGGCCCATTGACCGGCGTAGGCGAAGATCAGCCCGGTGCCTGCCAGCGTGAAAGCCACCGGGTAGCCGAGCAACAGGCAGGCGAATACCGCGCCAAACATCCACAGGGCGATACTGCCTTCAACCATGTGTCGAACCCGCGGGCTGGAGCAACTCGCCGAGGCGGCGTAACAGCTGGCTGAACCCCTGCAGGATCAGTAACACAGCGGTAACCGGGATCAGGGTTTTCAGCAGGTACACAAATGGCAGGCCACCGGCTTCCGGCGAGGCTTCGCGGACACGCCAGGCGGCATCCACGTAATCCTGGCTGATCCACAGCAGGAAGCCGCAGGTCGGCAGCAGGAAAACCAGCGTTCCTACCAGGTCGGCGATGGCCTTGCCGCGTAGGCTGAAGTGCCGGTAGAACACATCGACGCGGACATGGCCGTCGATTTTGAGCGTCCAGGCTGCGCCCAGCATGAACAGGGTGGCATGCAGGTAGAGGGCGGACTCCTGCAGGGCGATGGAGCCGCTGTCGAACAGGTAACGGACGATCACCACCACAAAGGTGACCAGCACCAGGCCAAGCCCCAGCCAGGCGACATTGCGGCCGATGACCGTGCTGATGCGGTCGAGCCGGTCGGACAGTGAAAGGAGTGCGGCGGGTGACATGGGCGCGGATTATACCGGTCTGCACCCTGTGTCGGGCAAGCCGAAGGCTACCAGCGGAACAACACCCAGCTGGGAATCATCAGGTCCGGTTCGATTTCGGAGGGCCGGCTGTCCATGGAACCATCACCGTCGGTGTCGACCAGGTAATAGGCCGGTGCATGTTTGGGCGTGACCTTGATCATGTACAGTTTGCCGTTGATCCGGTATTCCTCGATGGTCTCGCCACTGCGCTGGATGATATTGACCTCGGGCTCGATCTGCTCCTGTGCGCGTTCACTGGGTGTCGGTGGTGGCGCGGTATTGGGTACGGGGGTTTTGTCGTCCGCCATGGCGTAGCCCGCCAGCAGCAGGGCGGGTAACAACAACAATCGGGCGATATTCGGCATGACAATGTCCTTGAATCCAGGGGTGCGCACCATGCGCTGATGAACACATTTTCCAGCACTCCGATCGGGAATGCTACCATCTGCGGCAGATTCGACCGGGACGACAGATACTATGACCTCTGATCAACAGCCGCCGTTCATTATGGTGGACGGTTCTTCCTACCTGTACCGCGCTTTTCATGCGTTGCCGCCACTGACCAGTTCAAAAGGTCAGGATACCGGCGCTATTTATGGTGTGGTCAATATGTTGCGCAAGCTGCTCGACACTTACCGGCCAAACCGTGTCGCGGTGGTATTCGATGCGAAGGGCAAGACGTTCCGCGACGAACTCTATGAAGCCTACAAGGCCCATCGCCCCTCGATGCCGCCGGAGCTTGCCTCGCAGATCGAACCGCTGCTGGAGATCGTGCGCGCCATGGGCCTGCCCTTGCTGCAGGTGCCCGGCGTCGAAGCGGACGACGTGATCGGCACGCTGGCGAAAAAAGCCACGCAAGCCGGCTGGAAGACGGTGATCTCCACCGGGGACAAGGATCTCGCCCAGCTGGTCAATCCGCAGGTGACGCTCATCAACACCATGAATGACACCGTGCTGGATGAAACCACGGTACCGGAGAAGTTCGGCGTTCGCCCGGATCAGATTATCGATTACCTGGCGCTGGTCGGCGATACCAGCGATAACATTCCCGGCGTGCCCAAGGTCGGCCCCAAGACGGCGGCAAAGTGGCTGGAAAAATACGGCACGCTGGACGCGCTGGTGGCGCACGCCGACGAGATCAAGGGCAAGGTCGGGGAAAACCTGCGCCAGGCGCTTGACCAGTTGCCCTTGTCAAAACAGCTCACCACCATCCGTTGTGATGTGGATCTCGATGTCGATCTCGAGGATATGTCCGTTGGGCCGGCAGACAACGACGCCTTGCGGCGCTGGTTCGAGGAACTGGAATTTCGTACCTGGCTGCGCCAGCTGGACGGAACAGACAAGCCCGCCGATGCGCCGGACGCCTCGACAGAGGCGGATGATCCGGATACCGACTACCAGACTATCCTCACCCAGGCGGAATTCGATGTCTGGCTGGCGCGCCTGCGCGAGGCCGAACTGATCGCCTTTGACACCGAAACCACCAGCCTCGACTACATGCAGGCGGAAGTGGTCGGCTTGTCGTTTGCCGTTGAGCCGGGCCAGGCCGCCTACCTGCCGGTCGCACATGACTACCCCGATGCGCCGGACCAGCTGGACCGTGACGCGGTGTTCCGGCAGATCGGCCCGCTGCTCGCGGATGCCTCGATAGCCAAACTCGGCCACCACCTGAAATACGATCGCAGCGTGCTGGCCAACCACGGGGTGACGCTGAACGGCATTGTCTATGACACCATGCTCGAGTCCTATGTCATCGACAGTACCGCCAGCCGCCACGACCTGGATTCCCTGTGCCGGAAGTACCTCGGCCATACCAATATCACCTTCGAGGATGTCGCCGGGAAAGGGGCGAAACAGCTCACCTTCAACCAGGTGCCGCTGGATACCGCCGCGCCCTACGCGGCTGAAGACGCCGACATGACCTTGCGCTTGCACCGCAAGCTGTGGCCGAAACTGGAAGCCCTGCCGCGCCTGCGAGAACTCTACGAAACCCTGGAATGTCCGTTGATCCCGGTACTCGGCGATATCGAACGCACCGGCGTCAAGGTGGATATCGAGATGCTGAAGACGCAAAGCCGGGAACTGGCCGAGCGCATGCAGGCGGTGGAGGCCGAGGCGCACGAACTGGCGGGAGAGCCCTTCAACCTGGGGTCGCCGAAACAGATCCAGGCCATCCTGTTCGACAAGCAAAAGCTGCCGGTACTGGCCAAGACCCCCAAGGGCGCGCCCTCCACTGCCGAGCCGGTATTGCAGGAACTGGCGCTGGACTACCCCTTGCCCAAACGGATTCTGGAATACCGGTCGTTGAGCAAGCTCAAGTCGACCTACACGGACAAGCTGCCGCTGCAGGTGAATCCCCGCACCGGGCGTGTCCATACCTCCTACCACCAGGCGGTAGCGGCGACCGGGCGTTTGTCGTCCTCCGATCCCAACCTGCAAAATATCCCGGTGCGGACGGCGGAAGGCCGGCGCATCCGCCAGGCCTTTATCGCCGAAGCGGGCTGCATAGTGCTGGCGGCGGACTACTCGCAGATCGAACTGCGCATCATGGCGCACCTTTCCGCTGACGAGGGACTGGTGCAGGCCTTTGCCCGCGGCGAGGACATTCACCGCGCCACGGCGGCGGAAGTATTTGGCGTCAGCCCGGAGACGGTCAGCAGTGACCAGCGCCGCTCCGCCAAGGCCATCAACTTCGGGTTGATTTACGGCATGTCCGCCTTTGGCCTGGCCAAACAGCTGGGTATCGAACGCGGCAAGGCGCAACAGTACGTGGACCTCTACTTCGAGCGTTACCCCGGCGTGAAGGCGTATATGGAATCCACCCGCGAGCTGGCGCGCGAACAGGGCTACGTGGAAACCCTGTTCGGGCGGCGGCTTTACCTGCCGGATATTCGCGCGCGTAATGTACAGCGCCGGCAGGCGGCGGAGCGCACCGCGATCAATGCGCCCATGCAGGGTACGGCGGCCGATATTATTAAAAAAGCCATGCTGTCAGTCGACGAATGGATTAAATCCGCAGCATGTGACGTCAAGATGATCATGCAGGTACATGACGAACTGGTGTTCGAGGTGCCTGAGGCGGATATAAGCCGTGTCCGGCAGACAATTTGTCAGCGCATGGAAGCGGCGGCAGCGTTGTCGGTACCCTTGAAAGTCGATGCCGGCGTGGGGCGCAACTGGGATGAAGCGCACTAGACATTCGTCCAGTATTGACGGGCGAATCTCAAGTTAATACCGGATGATCCGTTGTGTATGTGTGTTCGAATTAGTTTTATTTATTGGCCATTGATCCACTACACATCGAGGGCTGATTTGTTCTATAGTTAGCAGCCATAGAGCGAGTAAATCTTTTGTCGTTTTAAGCGGGGGCTTGATCACACAGTATCAATATCTGACACAAAGATTCATGCGTCCAACGACTGGAGCGTTGTTGGCATTACGCTCCCCGTTCGAAACATGAACGGGAATTCCTCCAACCCGGTTTCCCCAAGCCGGGTATTCTTAACCCCGGTGCTTCCCCCCCTTGCACTCCGGGGTTTTTTTTGTCCGCAGGAAATGTCAGGTATCTAACCAACTGTCAAGCCGGGCGCGAACCTCGTCTACCCCCTGCTTTTTGAGCGCGGAAAACAGCTGTACGCCGGCGTGCGGGTGGAATTCCGCCAGTCGCTTGCGTACCGCCAGCAGGCTGTTGGCGGCCGGGCCGCGCTTGAGTTTGTCGGACTTGGTCAGCAGAACGTGAACCGGCAGCTCAACATCCGCGCACCACATCAGCATCTGCTGGTCATAGTCTGTCAGCGGATGCCGGCAGTCCATCAGCATGACCAGGCCGCGCAGGGAGTGGCGGGACTGCAGGTAGTCGGCCATGTTGCGTTGCCACCTGGTTTTCATCGCCTCGGGGACTTTGGCATAGCCATAGCCCGGCAGGTCAACCAGCCGCTGACCGCTTGCCAGGATGAAGAAATTGATTTGCTGCGTGCGCCCAGGCGTTTTGCTGGTGCGCGCCAGCGCCCGCTGGTCGGTCAGCGCATTCAGGGCGCTGGACTTGCCGGCATTGGAGCGCCCGGCAAAAGCGACTTCAGCGCCACGGTCGTCGGGTGCGAGTGAGGCGTCCGGGACGCTGGTCAGGAAAGTTGCACTGCGGTAGTCGATAGCCATAACAGATATTGTCGCACACCCATGCAGGAGCAGGGTTCAGGGAATCCCTGAGGTGACGAATCCGGGAAGAACAACCCGTCATTGCACCCCAGGAGTACTTCCTCAGGATGTCTTCGCCATCCTTCAGGGCGCGAGCGCAGCGCGGCAATCTCTCTGGGTAGGTTGCTAACCTGTCAGAGATTGCCGCGTCGCTCCGCTCCTCGCAATGACGAATTAATTCTGAGCTTCTGCCGCCGTCCGATGTCTAAGTATTTTATATATATAACAATCGGATAAGCGAAATGCACGGGTTCTGCACCATTTACCTTGGGCGTGTTTCCGGTTGACCCGAAACAAGCCCGCTGGTATACAGTTGGGCTCTTTTTTGGGTGGTGATCCGCAATGCGCGGGTGACGCTCCTTCCATCGCGTTTCTTGGAGAATGTAACGACATGAACAAGTGGCTTGTATTGGCAGCAACGATCTCACTGGCGACCGCGACAGCGACCGCCACGGCGGCGAAAGGCGACGCCACCGCGGGCAAGACAAAATCTGCAACCTGCGCCGGGTGTCACGGGGCGGATGGCGGCAGCGTCAACCCCGAATGGCCGAACCTGGCCGGTCAACACGCGAAGTACATCGCCAAACAGCTTGCCGATTTCAAGGCCGGCAAGGACCGCAGCAATCCCACCATGGCCGGTATGGTTGCCGCGTTGAGCAAGCAGGATATGGCGGATCTCGCCGCCTATTTCTCCAGCCTGCCGCGCAAGGTTGGTTCCGCCGACAAGTCCCTGGTGGCGGCCGGAGAGAAGATCTACCGCGGTGGTAACCCGGCGACCGGCGTTGCCGCCTGTATCGGTTGTCATGGCCCGACCGGCAGCGGTAACCCTGCCGCGAACTTCCCGGCACTGAGTGGCCAGCATGCCAAGTATGTCGAGAACCAGCTGCATGCCTTCAAGAGCGGTCAACGCAAGAACGACGCCGGGAAAATGATGCGCAATATTGCCGGAAAACTGAGCGAGGACGAAATCAAGGCCGTCGCCTCTTACGTGCAGGGTCTGCACTAGGCGGTTTGTGTCCGCATAAACCTTGAAGGGCGGCCCTCGGGCCGCCCTTTTTGTTGGTAGAATACGTACGACTGCGCGGGATTACCCTTCCCGGCGCTAAGGTATTTTTGTCAGGGTTGTATTCCTGTGGAGAACGGCAAGATGGAGAGGACAATGAAAAATGTATTTCGACTGTTGGTTTTGATGCTGTTTGCCCCTGTCGCACTGGCGGCCTGGGAAGAAGGGGTTAACTACGAAAGGCTGGCCGCCCCACAACCGACGGATAGCGGGGATAAAATCGAGGTGCGCGAATTATTCTGGTACGGCTGTCCGCACTGTTATCACCTGGAACCTGCGTTACGCGAATGGCTCAAGCACAAACCCGATGACGTCGCCTTTGTGCGCATGCCGGCGATACTCGGTCAGAGCTGGGAACTGCTGGGGCATGCCTACTATACCGCCGAGGTGCTTGGCGTGGTGGACAAGGTACACGAGCCGATCTTTGATCGTATCCACAAGGATCGCAAGCGCATACGCACGGTCGATGATGTCAGGGCGGTTTTCGTCGAGCAGGGTATTCCCGCCAATGACTTTAACAAGGCCTGGAATTCCTTTGCGGTGGTGACCAAGACCAACCGCGCAAAGCGTGTGCGTGACATGTACGGCATCAGCGGTGTTCCAACCCTGATCGTCAACGGCAAATACCGCACCAGTGCCACCCTGGCCGGTGGCAACGACAAGATGCTGCAGGTTGTCGATTACCTGATCGAGAAGGAACGCAAGGCATCGGCCGGGGATGCGGCAAAAAAATAATCGACATCACCCATCCGGCAGCGCAGGCTGTTGTTCAATGGAAATACTGACATGAACGCTGCACAGCTCTTTGTGAAATGCCTGGAAAACGAAGGCGTGGAATATATCTTCGGCGTGCCGGGTGAGGAAAACCTCGACCTGATGGATGCCCTGCTGGATTCGAGCATCCGTTTTGTTACCACGCGCCACGAACAGGGCGCAGCGTTTATGGCCGATGTCTACGGGCGCCTGACCGGCCGCGCCGGTGTCTGCCTGTCGACACTCGGGCCGGGTGCGACCAATCTGGTCACCGGCGTGGCGGATGCCAATATGGATCACGCGCCGGTCGTGGCGATTGCCGGGCAGGCGAGTACCAACCGGCTGCACAAGGAATCACACCAGGTGCTCGACCTGGAAAATATTTTCCGGCCGATTACCAAGTACACCTCGCGCGTACTGGCGCCTGAGGTGATACCGGAAGTGATCCGCAAGGCTTTCAAGGTAGCGCAGTCGGAAAAGACCGGCGCGGTGTTCATTGAACTTCCCGAGGACATCGCCAAGCTGCCCGCCGTGGCGAAACCCTTGCAGGTCAATTCGCCGTTTCCGCCCGAGCCGCCACAGCAACAGGTGGAACGTGCCGCGGTACTGATTTCCAAAGCGCGCAACCCGATGATCCTGGCCGGTAACGGTGTGGTGCGGGCCGGCGCCTGGCGACACCTGGCCGACTTTGCCGAACAGCTGAACATCCCGGTAGCCAATACCTTCATGGCCAAGGGCGTGACGCCGTTCCGTAATCGCACCACACTGGCCAGCGCCGGCTTGCAGGCCAACGATTACATCAGCTGCGGTTTCAATCGCGCTGACGTGATTATCTGTGTCGGTTACGACCTGGTGGAATACCATCCTTACCTGTGGCACCCGACCCGTGATCGAACCATCATCCACATCGATCGCACCCAGGCCGAAGTCGACGAGCATTACAATGTCACTGTCGGTGTACTGGGTGACATCAAGCATACCCTGATGCGGATTTCCGAACTGGCAACGCCCCACCAGGGCCACCTGATGCGTCCGTTGCGCGAGGCGCTCATCGAGGAAATGAACCGGCACCGCGACGACACCGGCTTCCCGATCAAGCCACAGAAAATCATCTGGGATCTGCGTACCGTGCTGGAACTCGACGACATCGTGGTGTGCGACGTGGGCGCGCACAAGATGTGGATGGCGCGCATGTTCCGTTGCGAGGAACCCAACACCTGTATCATTTCCAACGGTTTCGCCAGCATGGGCATTGCCGTACCGGGTGCGGTGGCCGCCAAACTGGTTTCCCCGGACCGGGCCGTGGTCGCGGTGACCGGTGATGCCGGTTTCCTGATGAATTCACAGGAAATCGAGACAGCGATACGCCTCGAGGTACCGATCGTGATCCTGGTCTGGAATGACAGCGGTTATGGCCTGATCGAGTGGAAGCAGATGCACCAGTTCCAGCGCCCGTCGCACGTGAGCTTCAATAACCCGGATTTTGTCAAATATGCCGAATCATTCGGCGCCAACGGCTATCGTGTGGAGGCACCGGGGCAGTTACAGGATATACTCAAGGAAGCGCTCGCGCAGCCGACCCTGAGTATAATCGACTGCCCCGTCGATTATAGTGAAAACCTGAAATTAACCGAGCAGTTAGGCAACCTGGTTTGCCCGATTTGATAGCGATATGTCACCAACCGCCAATGCCGAGACCCTACGCGCCGCGCCCGGACGCACCCTGCGGTTGCTCAGCTACAACATACAGATCGGTATCCACACCCGCCGTTATGGTCAATACCTGACGCATAGCTGGAAACATGTGCTCAACCACCCGCAACGCTTCGATAACCTCAACCGTATCGCCGCGCTGATGAGCCAGTATGATGTTGTTGGCATTCAGGAGGCGGACGCCGGCAGCGCGCGCAGCGGTTTCGTCAATATCACCCAGTACCTCGCCAACGAGGCCGGCTTTCCCTACTGGGACGACCAGACCAACCGGCGCATCGGCCGCTTTGCACAACATAGTCTCGGCGTGCTGAGTCGTTACAAGCCCAGCGGTATCACCGAGCACCGGCTGCCGGGGCGTATCCCGGGGCGTGGCGCCATGGCGGTACGTTTTGGCGAAGGTGAAGAGTCGCTGGTGATCGTGATCGTACACCTTGCGCTCAGCCAGCGTGGCCGGATGAACCAGCTGGATTACCTGGGCGACCTTGTCAACCAGTACCGCCACGTCGTGTTGATGGGCGACATGAACTGCCGCTCGAACAGCGAGGAAATCGAACGCCTGATTGACCGCACACTCATGACCGAACCCTTGCATGGCATGAATACCTTCCCGAGCTGGCGCCCGAAACGCAACATCGATCATATCCTGGTAACGCCCACGGTACAGGTCGAGCGCGCCGAAGTACTGGATTATCCCCTGTCCGATCATCTGCCGGTAAGCATGGAAATTGTACTACCGGAAACCGTCAGGCTGGCCGGCGACGGAGACTAGGCATGGAGAACGACGACCAGGCACAGGAAGCCGAGCAGTGGAAAAAGAAGTACCTCGATTACCTGGAAGAAAGCGAGCGTAATGAAAAGCAGTGGAAGGCCAGTGACGAACTGCTGCGCAAAACCATCTCGCGCCTGACGCTGGCCGCCGACGGGCTTGACGACACACTCGATCAACAGTTGCGCGACCTGCGCGATGCCATCCGGGATCACAGCAGTACGGCACAGTTACGCGGGCACATCGATGATATGTCGAAGACCCTGGTGCGACTCGATCAGGTTGGGAAGCAGCGTCAGGAGAAAACGGATGCGCCCGCACCGGCCACCACTGAAGCATCAGGCGGTTTTCTGAAGCGGCTGTTTGCTTCGGCATCAAGGCGCTCGCCTGCTTCCACTACGCTAAGCCCGGACGGCGCCGTTTCCGGCGCCAATACCGTTTCCGGGGAAAGTGTGCGCGATATCCTGGTCCGCTTACTGGAACGACTGACACTCCCGGATGAATTTTCACAGCGCGTCGATCATATTCGCTCGCATATCCTGAAAATGGCTGACGGCGAACACTGGGACAGCGTACTGGGTGAAATCGCAGACCTGGTACAGGCCATCCGCGCCCAGTCACAAAAAGAAAAGCAGGGCATCGAGAATTTTCTCAAGCAACTCGGCGAACGTTTGCAGGAAGTCGACCGCCAGCTTGCACAAAGCGAAAGCTATTACGACGACACCCTGGATGCTGGGCAGCAACTCGATAGCCGCGTGCAGCAGGAAATCTCCGGTATCGGCGACAGTGTGCGCGATGCGACTGACCTCGGTCAGATCAAACAGGTGGTACAGACCCACATCGATGCCATCCTGACGCACATGGCAGGGCACCGCGAAGCGGAACAGCAACGCTATGACGATGCCAAGCGCGAAATCGCCGTCATGAATGCGCGTATGAAAGACATGGAAGCCGAGACCGAGGCCTTGCGTTCACGCATCGATGAGGAACGTTCACAGGCAAAGACCGACGCACTGACCGGCATACCCAACCGGCTGGCGTGGGAAGAACGCCTGGAACAGGAAATCGCGCGCTGGAAACGTTTCGCGACACCGCTGGTGCTGGTGATGTGGGACGTGGACCACTTCAAGCGCATTAACGATCGCTTTGGACACAAGGCGGGAGACAAGGTGTTGCGCACCATTGCACATGTGCTGGCAGACAATGTACGGGAAACCGACTTTGTCGCCCGTTACGGCGGCGAGGAATTTATCCAGCTGATGACAGGTTCTTCACTCGAAGAATGTTTGCCCGTGGTCGAAAAACTGCGTAGCGCCATCGAAGCCACCGGTTTTCATTTTCGTGACGAGCGAGTGACGATCACCGCTTCCTGTGGCCTGACCGCCTACCGCGACGGCGACACGCCGGACCAGTGTTTCGAACGTGCCGACAAGGCCATGTACCGCGCCAAGCACGCAGGGCGTAACCGCTGCGTCAGTGACTGAGCGACAACACCTGCAACCCCACTCGTAGGAGCGGACT
>Ga0256829_1001709_pt1 | contig 17469 bp, 26 predicted proteins | sample 131447metaG_FD_185979 | JGI IMG/M metagenome (GOLD analysis project Ga0256829, IMG submission 185979) | Hydrothermal vent microbial communities from Lau Basin, Pacific Ocean - 131-447 | ecosystem: Environmental > Aquatic > Marine > Hydrothermal vents | place: Pacific Ocean: Lau Basin | collected...
TACTATCCTTTTTAAGTGATGTAAGCATTTTGCTTGCATCTGTATATCCAACCTTAACACCATCTTCTTGATATGATTTTGTCCTCATATCAAGAATTCTGTTATACACTACACGAACACAACCAAAGGTTTGTGCCAACAGAATCTTTTGTTCTTCTGTTGGATAAAACCGTTGTTTTAATGTCTTGTGTACCATAGAATGCATCCTATGCTTTAAGGGTTAATAGTCAAACTTTTTTTACAGCTTATATCCCCGACGTGAACAGACGGGGTTTTACGCTGCTTTTTGATAAAAGGCTCAATCAAATCATCGGATAGCGGGATACCTCTACAGCTAAAAAAAACCTTCAACGTCTTCAGATACTCTTGCATGTGTATGGTGATACATCGCTGCACCGCCAACAAGACATAGGTAAATTGGACCAATATCCTCACGAATGTTAGATGCTATTTTTGCGCAGATTTTTTCTACAGCATCCCAATACGTATTCATCTTTTAAGCTCCCGAACAAACGCCTAACATTCATATTTACGCCACATCTCAATTGAGGTTCGCCATGTTCAACATTAAATGAGAATTTCCTTCTAGCATCAAGGACAGTATCACTCCATCTTTTATCGCATTTTCCTAACATCCAGGTGTATTCAAGGACAGCTGATTTCTTGCGTGAAGATAGAACAGGGTTTACAAGTTCATCTGAAAACCTGGACTTGATTTCTTTGGCAAGTGAGAAAAGTTCATCTTCTTCCAGTAATGCTTTTTGTTCAGTATAGATGTTAAACTCCTTGTTTGGTTGGACTAACTGGGGTCGAACCAGTGACCTTTCGATTATCGGTCGAATGCTCTACCATCTGAGCTATAGTCCATCAATATTTTAAGCATAAAAAAACCGCCTCTAAGGGCGGTCTGGTCGTTTAGAAAATAATATAAGACCTTAGCCGCCAGAGCCACCACCAATGTTCTTAATAATATTTCGTTTGTTCATGGCGACTGCTGACATTGGTTTCTCCTTGTGTTTATTTTCATTCAACTAACTTTGCGAAGTATAGCAGGTTGATATTGGGTGTCAAGCGGTTTATATCAATATTAAAAATTGCTGCTATATGTAGTTGACTGAGTAATTATTTGGCATGAATCTAGTTATTTGACATCTAAATCACCAATGCATATAGTTTGCTTTATGAAATTATTATTCAAGCCTGTAATGGCTAACGATATCAATCTTACAAGCAATGGTATAACATTAAAAAGGGCTGTAGAGAGAGACTTCTCAGCGTTTAACAGATTAAACGTATTGCGTATGTTCCCCTTTGATAAGGAGCGTATGATATTTGAGCCAATTCGACAATACATCAGAGAACATGATGAAAAATTAGTTATACATATCCCAGTTCATTTGCGCAATCAATATAAAGACAACAATCTTTTTCCTGATGATATAAATGCACTGGAACAAAAAGCCTTGATTCTATCTTCTTCTTTGATGGAGAGCATTTTGTGTTCATCCTTAAAAGAATCCATATTGATGTATGATGGCAGAGATCGTATAATTAATAGCATTAATAAAAATAGTGGAGTTATACCAAAACGTGAAACGTTAAGCATATCCTATAATCTTGGGTATAACAGGATCAAGTCTATCGTCTTGGATTTACCTGCAAAAAGGAGAAAGTTTACTTTAAAAAAAGCAAGAGAAACTTCATTCATACGTTCAAATAGATATGTAATATGGCATGAGCTTGGGCATATTGCACATGAATGGTATAGAGACGTATTGTATGGTAGTTATCAGTATCGCATTGGTCATGGGGCGTTGAGGACAGAATCTTATTCTTCAATGCTTGGAATTTCTGCCATAAGGGATTATTCAGGGATTACGTCATATCTTATACGTTATATGACTACATCCTTGAGAAACAAATCGTTTGGCTGCCAAAAATACTATGATGGGATGATTAAATCTTGGTTATATCATTCAGGGAGAATAAAAATACTTGGCATGCACGGATTATCAACAAAAAACATAATGCAATATTATGCAAAAGGGGATAGTGAATTCTACCGACCTAACGCAAAGCAAAACTATATCTGTAGGTCGAATTCAAGTATTATGTATAAACGTAGGCTTATTGCAGGAGAGACAAGCAATGAAGATTTGTGTCAATCATCAAAAAAATGGGTAAGTAAATCTTCAAAATTATATTATGCTGGAAATATAAAAGATATAAAACGAACTGCTAAAATAATATTTTCATGTACATCTTTTTCATACCGGAAGTCTTTCGTCGTTGCCAGAGAGCTTGCAAAAGATGACTGTATAAAGGGGCTCAGAAAAAGATACAAGAAAAGGTCAAATTGACGGTGCATTACAGGTATCCATACTCAAAAACAGATCAATTGATGCACAATCAGAAATATCTTTTGGTCTCGAACTATTTCGCTTCATTTCTCTAAGTGTACTTAGTCCAGCACACGGGACATAGAACCCGGATTCATCATTTTTTACCATAATTATATCATCAATAATGTCTTCATATGTAAATCCAGAACAACTGTACATAATGTCAATTGTATATTGAGCATTCACTCTAATAACATCATGTTCCTCATTTTTATCATGTGCAAGTATTAAAGGATCATCAAGTTCAGACACGCCAGAATCAGGAACCTTTGATATAACTTTCAATAGTCTTTTCGCACCAATGAGTCCAGCGTCTTTACATAGAATATCAATATCTTCGGTAAAACGAGTAAATCCATGTGTTAATAAGCACTGTCCGCCAACCAGGATATAGTCCACACTATTTTCATTTAATAATTCAATAAATGAAATGAAGTCATCTTCAGAAACAGGATTGCTTATTTCTGACATCTTGACTCCCTTAACGTCATAACTCTACGATTTACCATATCATCATAATTAGCGTTCGCATCTTCATGAGACTTGAACCTGGTAATACCATGCTTCTGCTTAAATGGCATGAACCCCACGCCTCTGGCTATAACAGAATCCCTAATCTTCTTATGCTCAATAAGAGCTTCATTATATGTTTGGAAGAACCTCAAATGAGGCATATCTGCTGTAATAGAGGTTAATCTTTCAATAGCCATATTGAGAGATTATAAGGAAACTAATCTACTTTGTCAAGTTAAAATAATAATTTAGAGTATGTGTATTCACATGCCTAAACCGAGTGAACCTTCATTTGTCATTTCGGTTCCGAACTTGTCCTTAATAATGCTATCCAATAAGGACTGGCTGTCCTTTGATAATGTCCCTCCATTATTTAAAGATTCAGATATAAGACTGAGTAATGTTCTATCAGTAGCCTTTGATACAGTAGCTTCTGATGGTTCATGTGGCTTAATTGAGTATTCATCAGGGTCAACATAATAATCTCCGTGATATTCAACCACTGAAAGTTCGTCGCCACTCCTTAGTGTTATTTTTTCGCTTTCAAGGTGTTGACACTCGGACAGGACTGATTCATTTTCCACTTGTTCAATGTCGTAAATTAAACCGGAAGACGTATCCAGTGTGGCGCTTGTTGTGACTGTAGCCCCATCCCAATATGATGTATATTGGACTGCCTCAGTTGATTGGAGTTCATCTACATCAATATTGAGAAGTTTTGCAAAGAAAGATTTTTTTACTTCAGAATCAGATATAGGACTAAGTAATTCGCTATTTTCTTCATGCATAATATCACCTCACGTTTTTAAATGTCAACATAGCATGATTATGACACAATTAGTGCTGAATGTCAACATAGCATGATTATGACACAATTAGTGCTGAATGTCAACATAGCATTCTTTTAAAATATTTCGCGACAACCGTAATATTCTTATTGCTTAGAAAGATGCAAGCCAGAAAAATACTGCGTATTATAAGATGTCAAGAAATCCCAAACTCAAACTCATCTAGCTTGCTTTCTGAATTATATGCAGGAAGCCTCTGATTAACAACTTCCTGCATTGCAACTTCGCGTGATACAACCATCACTTTATCGTTGAAGTCCAACGCATAGTAATGACCATCAATCAATCTTGTAGGTATCCCTTCATTGGTGTCGTCAAGCAAAAATGGTACAGGATTACCGTTATCAAAAGCGTTGTGTGCAAGGAAATATTCTCCAACTTGCACTTCGCCAAAATTCTTGTTGAATTTCTGGATTGAATTTGATGCTTCACAATACGCTTGATGGACTTTCTCAATGTATTTATTCAAGACATTCTCAATTCTTTCTATGCTTGAATCAACTGATATTGGACTCTGTATTTCAGCAAAACCATCAGGAAATTGTGCAAAACCATCAGGAAATTGAGTCTTACTTTGTGTCAGCACTATGAGCACCTTATGAAATTCAACAAGGGCAAGCCTGGCATCATTCAGATGTTCATCAACAATTTTCTTTGGCACATTATCTGAGAAACAATCTTTCGCATTCCTCAAGCTGCACTTAAACCTGTTTCTGGCAATCACAAGTTCATTGCTAAACGTCAAAAGTTCGCTGGTATTTAGTCGTTTTATTGCCTGCATTGCAAATTACTCCTACATGTCCATTTCATCAGAAAATACTGGCTCAATCTCATTCATGTCTACATTTAGCCTTTCAACAGCTAATGTTGATATTACTGCCATTTCAGGAAGTCCGTTTTCTTGCGGAACATAACAGATACATCGGAACCATCCATATCTTCAGTTGATGAAACAACCTTTTTAATGTGTCCATCTTCAACAATAATAGTCATCCTGCTTTTGGGGACGAGCATTGATATGTTTATCGTATCTCTATACAACCCTTCACAAAAGTCCCAAGAACCATCATGACACTTAGTCAGAGATGCTCCATTGGACGTACAATCAACCTTCATATGCTCAGTAATCCCATTTTCTTCATACTCAAAGGACAGCAAAAGTATTTTATTATCCTGGGTTGTCATTATAACATCGTCTTTTGGTATAACATGCTCTCCGAGCAGTACAGCATGACTATGAAGTACATCTCTTCCAAATTCGGTAAGGGTTGATCTTTTAATCATTTCTATTTTCCTTGTGTTTATGCTATCAAGCATGACATCATTATCTTGATTTGTCAAGCGACATAAATATTGACATCATCATTACTGTTGACTATCATACGGTTATGCCAAGCTATAAACAAGGAACTCTTTCTATTTTAGACAAGCGGATACCTGTCATTCCATTTACAGGTGAACCTGACAATGAGCGGTATCGTTCTCATTATGGTTGGTTACACATCATTTATAATGAATCAATAGCGCAGCAAGTCGATATTCATTCCGATGAGTTCAAACTTGCTGTGTTATGGTATTACAATTATAGCTATATATATGGGAATAAAAATAAATATATTGATTATCTCATTTCTGAAAATATTGTTGAAACTCGAAATATAAAAAGACGTGATTATGACTTACATTATAGGGATTTCCTTATTAAAGGTTTGAGGTGGTTCAAATGGGTATAAGTTATGAGGATATCTTGAAACTTGGAGAACTGAAATATAAAAAGCTTATCGTCGGCGGAGCAGCACTACCATTCTATGGTGTTAATAGGGGAACGATTGATATTGATATTGAAGTATTTATTGATAATCAGCAAGACTTTGAAAAAGTCCAAGAGTTTCTTGATAAAAACAATATACAAGCGGACCTGACTAATGACTTTGAACGCTGGAACATTATTCCATTGCCGAACGGCTTCAAAGGTAGGCTTATCGAAACAGAAATATCAGGACTATTTGTTCTAAGCCCTGTAGATTATATTTTTTCAAAAATAAGGCGAGGGACTCTACAGGATGTTGAAGATTCACTGTCTGTATTTGATAAGATGGAACTGAATATAGATGATGTGATAGCCGCAAAGAATAATATAGAATTACCGCTTGACCCATTAAGCATAATCTTTAATGGCAGGTTTGACACATTTATATCTCAAATAGGTGAATTAACACAATCAAGTCAATCTTTATAATTTTATGTTGACAAAGCACAATCAAATCGTTATCGTTACGCATATGGAATATAATATTGACATGTTAAAGAAACGCATTGTTTCGCTTGAACATCAAGCTGTAGAGATGCGTAAAGCGCATCGACAGAATATCGAACAATTACAGCGTAAGGTGTTCGAGTTGGAAAATGAAGTTGAAATGCTTCACAATGAGAATCAATGATGAACAAGTTATCCTATTTGATTGATGAAAATACAATGTGTATCAGCGATACACATTTTGGACACAGCAAGGTCACATCGTTTGAGCCTGTCCGTTTAGATATTGCAAGAGATGCTGGTTATTCTAATTGGGAAGACCTTGCAATTGATAGAATAAATGCCGGCACTGGTGAAGACAAGACGCTCCTTGTGCTTGGTGATTTTGCATTCAGGGCTATTGAGGATTACTCAAACAGACTGATTGCGAAAAACAAAGTGATTATACTTGGTAACCATGACCGCAAGGCGCAACTATACCGTAATTATGGATGGCATGTATTTGATGGCATTCATTATCATATTTCAGATACGCTTGGTGCATATATTCACACAGACAATGATGTGTCATTATTGAGCGGTCTGATTAAGAGAATGCGCGGTATGAATGTCCTGTTTTCTCATTACCCTGTGTTTGATAACTGTACGCATGACAGGAAGAACGAGAGAATTGCTGCCAGGGTTCAAAAATTTGAAGCGCTATATAGTGAGCTGCGTTGTGGGTTGAATATTCACGGGCATGTACATAGCCGTACAACGTCATCAGCTTGCTGTGCGAATGTTTCTTGTGAAGTTACAAACTTTTCTCCCATGAGTGTATCTGATATTATTGATGTTACACTTGAACAGCAATCAAAGGGGTTACTTCTATGATTAAACCAAATAGTAATAATGAGATTGTATTGAAGGAATTCAAGGCAAAAGACGAATACCATGAGGGAGAGCCAGAGAATCCCGGACTTGCTCTTATATGGGATTTCGAGGCAAACGGACTCCTTAAACGCAATCCTGATGAGGAGGCACTGAAAGACGTTCAACCATTTGAGGTTGGTATCGTCGCTCTGTCTTATGACAAGATTACAGGGCAAGTATATAAAGTCATTGAGAGATATTCAGAATTTGAAGATATCGGTGTTCCAATCAAGGATGAAGTATCTGAAATCACAGGAATTACCAATGAAATGATTGAAGGACACCATTTTGATGATGATGTAGTCAACCGTCTTATTGGTATGTCGACAATCAATATTGCTCATAATGCATCATATGATGCACCTATTGCACAGTATCGTTTCCCCGCATTGAAAGGTAAGCCATGGGCTTGCTCTCTTAATGAGATCGACTGGCGAAAAGATTATGGTATGGGAAGCCGAGGGCTTGAGTTTCTCGTCGCATTTATTTCAGGGTATTTCTATAATGCACACAGAGCAATCATTGATGCTGACGTTCTTGCCGACCTGCTTGCTCAAATCCGGGATGACGGGACTACAATATTTTCAGACTTAATGAATAACGTAAGAAAGAAGCAGATTGACATCTATGCTGTACAAGCTCCTTTCAGTAAAAAAGATATCCTGTCGGGAAATGGCTATTATTGGCATCCAGGCGGTTTTGTTCGAGGAGAATTCATTACAAAAGCATGGCACAAACCTGTAGATTATGATGATGTCGACAATGAGCTTCAATGGCTTAACGAAAATGTTTATAATGGCTATATGGGCGATAAAGTTCAACAGCAATCTATTGATGCATGGAACAGGTATGCTATCACACTTCATGAAGTTGAACTATGAAAATAGCACTGCTAATAGATTGTGATAATATTACATACCATTATATTCAAACTGTACTTGAAAAACTTGGTGAATTCGGACATGTAACTATCAGACATGCTCATGGAGACTGGAATAGCCCAATCTTATCAGGTTGGGCTAAAATTTTAGCGTCTAATGCAGTTCGACCAATGCAGCAATTTGCGTATACCAAAGGAAAGAACGCATCAGATTTAGCAATGACCATTGATGCTATGGATATTCTTCATGAAAATAAAGCAGACGCTTTTGCGATCATGTCCAGTGATAGTGACTTTACCCCTTTGGCGATACGTATTCGAGAGTCCGGATTACCTGTATTTGGTTTTGGGGAGGAAAAAACACCAGAAGCATTTACGGGCTCCTGCTCAGAATTCTTTGTGCTTGGAACCAATGACAAGAGAAACGTAAATGTTGAAAGTAAATTTCCTGAACCAGTGATATTGAAATTGAGAAATGCTTATGGACAAACGAAAAAAGATAAGAATCGATGGGCTACATTATCGTCTATAGGCAAACTAATTAAGAATGGTAAAAAACCTGTTTCTTGTAAGGACTATGGATACAAAAAGCTCACTGACTTTATTAAGGACACAGGGTTGTTTGATACTTGTACCATGAATGGATGTCTGTATATCAGGCTTAAGGATGCCAAGTAATGGCTAATGCAATCAGAAACCAAAAAGATGAGTATAAAGCACGCTCTATTATTGGTGGTGCTAAAGAAGATGAAATTGAGTGTTTTAAGCATGATTCATCAAGGAAAGACTTTGATGTTTTAGAATCAGGCTACTTTGTTTGGGGGCGGGATATCTCCTGTAACTTATAAAGACATTCCTTCTAATTCATTCTGCACTTCAAGCATCATAGCCTGTTCCCTTACAACATCAATGAATCTATCTTCTGCAGATTCAACGTCGCCACGCCCCGCATAAACTGAGTAGTTTTCATTTATCTCTTCTTGATATGCATTAACGACTGAAAACAGGGACTCCGGAGCATCCCCGTCAGCGATAAGCTCTTTAACTTCGGTAAGAAGGTCTTCCGCAGTATACTCTCCTGTATCGTCATATTTTAAAAATGCACCATAAAGTTCGGGATATTCTCTATTCATATCAATCTCCTTTTCACATTGACAGTGTAGCGTTCTCTTCCATATCAATAATAGACTGTGCAGCACTAAGGATGCCAGATACGACTGAGATATGCCCTGCACAATTCCATGGTTCCTGGTTTGTGTATCCCCTGTCTACAAGATATTTGCGTTTAACATCATCAAATTCATTTAGGTGTTTGTATAAATCATCAACAATCGCCATCGGGTTATATGCTCGTGTGACTTCTTCTTTATTTCCATGAAATCCTGATGATATAATTTCATCAAAACATATACCATGTTGCTCCATGTTTTTTATTCTTGCAGGGATATGTCTTTCATCAACAGCAGTACATAAAACAATATGAAAACCTGCATCTTTCAGTATGCGCATTGCATCAACAGCGTCTTGGTAAACAGGTGCATTTGACCAGTCCATCATATGCAATATATCCATTGCTTCTTGTTCTCTTATATCATACCGACATCCAAAGTAATATTCGTCACTTATACGTTCAGGTGTCCATCCATTGATTTTGTTGAATTCAGACAGAAAATGAGTTTCGAGGTCTACTATCACCCCATCAATATCAACGACAATTGTTTTTCTCTCTGATAGACTCATAGCGAGAATCCGACTGGTTCTTCTGACAATTCTTGCTCAATTAGCTCATCACACCCTTCAAACATATCTCTCGCATAAACCGCCTTTGGGACAGCCCCATTAAACTCATAAAGAGACCTGCATCTTGTACACATATTATTCACGTCCATGACATTAGGCATACTACTGTTAATACGTTGCAGTGAATAACAATCGATAAACATTCCCGTTGCAGCAATTGTATTTGGCATATCTTCATTGAATTCGGTTATGCTTCCACATCCTCTGAACATATATCTGGCATCAGCAATATCATATATTGAGCAACCAGGAGCATCAAGAAGTTCATCAATAAATTCTTTACATTCAAATATTTTATTTAGTTCATCTATGTTATCTTCGGTATTCTCAACAAAGACGCATCCATTACTGATATACTCTCTACCATTACTCATGAGTAATACGAAAGATGGTTTATCACCAAACGAAGATTCTACATAATTGACTATCTTTTCAAATTTCATTGTATTATACACCATTATTTTGTGACTAAAAATCATTATACCATATGATAAAACAATATGCAAGCAGGTTATCCGTTTTGATTATTGTAAATACTTGGTTATAGTTCAAGAAAAACAACAACAGGTGAATGGATATGAGTAACTGTACTATAAAAGCTCAAGTAAAGAAAGAAGATTATACTCAAGAAAAGTTTATGGAATTGGCATATTCGATTCAAGATTGGACATTGAATGATAATAATTTTAGAGAAACATCATTATCATATGCCGTATTATTGTCATCATTAATGGAATCTAAAAGAAGAGAGTATCAAGACATTCAAACAATTGGTGAAAATTCTATTAAAAGTTTAGCCTCGAATGAACAAATAAAAGAATATGTTGTATTGATTCTTTTCTTACTCGAATCATTGCATAGTGACTTTTCATTATTAACTATTTATTGGATTGACGGATGCGATGATGGTGGTGATTTTTGCTGTGAACACGCCATTGAAAGACTAAACGAATTAAGCGCCCCACCCGATTTTGAATCTGATGAACTTTCAATTGGCAGGGGATATGGGGCACATGAAACAGGATGTTCGGCTTTCTGTGCTGTATGCCAGCGTCCATTACTTAGCTCTATCTCGGTAAGTGATGCTAAAGACATATTAAAAGGAATCCTTAACATTCCTTGTCCCGGTGAGCTTAACACCTTACATGAATCTACCCCGCATAATCTATCAAATGCTTTTGCCCAGGTAGATGATAAACAACTAATGATTGACGTAGCGAAACACCTTTACCCTTTAACGAAGGATTTCATTTTTGAAGACGTTGAACTTGCTTTATAAGGCTTGACAATACATACATCTATGAGTAGCATCGTGCTATAATCCAAAGTACAATAAAGGTGGTCTTTATGGGGTCAACATCAAAATATCAAAGCAGTCTTGCCGACCTCATCAGGCAAACAGTGCCGGGCGAAGCTGAAATGGCAAGAAGGCACAAGATGGCAATGGAATCAGCACAGGAAAACAAAACCTGTATCACACACTGGTATCCAGCAATAAAGAATATTGTAAACACGCCCGATACAATGATTGTCCCCGTATCGACTGACTTACAGTTTGCTTTAGCTGGCGACCCTATGACGCCAGAACTGAAAGAAGAGCTTGATTCTATTGTGTGTAAGTTTCACGTATTTGCGTCAAAAGTCGGATACCCTGTATTCATTAAGAATTCGCTATTCTCAAGTAAGCACGGTTGGAATAAAACCTGTTTTATTGAAAATGAAGATGCTAATATCGTTGAACATATAGCAAACATATGTTCAGACTGGTATTGTGTCAGTAATGACTTTTCCCTATATCTTGTTTTTCGAGCATTCATTAAAACAGAGCCTGCCTTCCACGCCTTTTATGGCGGCATGCCAGTAACGAAGGAGCGTAGATATTTTATTGAAGGAGGCAAGGTAATCGGACATCATCCATATTGGCCTCCTGAATCTATTGAAAGCCCTTCAGTTGATAATTGGGAACATTTACTCGACCGTATAAACTTTGAAAGTCCTTCCGAAATCACTGTTTTGACAAGCTTGTCAGAACAGATTGGAGAAGTCCTGCCTGGTGCATGGTCCGTTGACTGGCTATTTGGTGATGACGGTATATGGTACTGTATCGATATGGCAGAAAAACAAAAATCTTACGTTTGGATGGACTACCTTAAGAAAACAGGGCAGATAACCGAATAAAAGACTTGACATTTTAACTTCTTCTGAATATCCTTTGCGGTGAATCCAGCTTAAGGAGACATGCATATGCTTATTCCGTCCAAAGATAACCAAACGACCAACATGACCAGCGTTCAGATTGCTGAACTTGTCAATAAAATGCACAAGCATGTCCTTGCTGATATTCGGAAGCTCATTAAAAGACTTGAATTATCAAGCACTGATGCAGGAAAGGAAATCCTGAAAGATATTAAGGAATCATCTTATACAGGGAAGAATAACAGACCATTGGTATGTTATACAATGGGTAAAAAATTCACTCTGATGCTTGTGTCTGGTTATTCTGCTGAGATGAGAGCCAGCGTTATCAATTATATTGATATTGCAGAAACAGAAAGAAGTCTTACACAGAAGGAACCATTCAGTCAGAAGGAACTTCCGAAGTATGCACCCCTATCCGCTTGGCAAGTCAGGACAATCAAACTGGCGGTCAACAAGATTGCGCTTGTTCATCTGAATAAAGATAGTCAAGAAAATATAAGAAGAAGTATGTATGCCTGGCTTCGCAAAACTTATGCTGTGCGCTCATATATGGACATCCCCGCTGATAAGTATATTGAATCCATGAAAGCCTTGAAAGAGCAGCATAAAACATATGCACAGTCTACTTTATTCATTCTGAGGAATTCAGACAATGCACTTGTCCCTGAAAACCATTCTCCGAAGCGGCTTGTCGATGAAGCTGTATGGGAAAAATACCGTAAACTTAATCCTACGCACAGGACGCCTACAGAGATGCACAGGATTTGGGGTGTATCAGCTTCAGAAATTGGAAAGATAATTAAGGGGCTTTATGGCAATCTTGTATCTAATCCAGACTACATACATGTTATTCCTGTGAAGACTATGCCACATACAAATGCTTCTAACAGAATTGTTGATGTAACCCTGTATTCCCCGGAAGTCCAGCGAGGCGTATTCTTTTTCCTTGTGCAAAACGGGAAGATTGATGAAAATGGGGTTCCCGTGAAGGACTAACGTTAAAGTGAGGGTCTGCAAACTATCCATGTTTACATGTACACCTGCAATAGGCAAAGTTAATCTACATTAGTCATTGATGATACTATCCGTGCATCGAAGTGATAACGATGTTCAACGGAGTGTTGTTAAATGAAACTAAAAGAAGTAGTACACTACTTGCAGCGTTCACCAATAAAAGGATTGCCTTTATTTATTCTGTTAATGGATGACGGAAAAGAATATATTAGTGTTGGAGACGCGTTTATTGAAAACACTAAACCAAACAGAGATAAAATTTTCCCATCTACTGATGATAAAGCCAGTATGCTGTCATATACAGATTACGATATTGGAGAGATTGTTGATGCTGGGTATATGTTCTGTGGTTGTGATTCAATAACAGAATTTGATATCGACATGCCAAATGTTATTTGTACGGATGGCATGTTCGCAGGATGTTCATTACTTCGTTCCTTTGAATCCAGAATGCCAAATGTAATCAGTTGCTCTTTTATGTTTGATGGTTGCAGTGCATTAGAGACATTTATATCAAACATAAATAATGTTCGAGGGGCAAGAGCTACCTTTCGAGGATGTAATGTGTATCGTCGGGTAGCTATACAGGGATACACTGTAGACTGATGATTATACTTTCACTTTTAATCGTATTGGCTCTTGGAATACTAATTAGTATGGAATGGTATGAAAATAATCGTGTCCTGCTATATCCGTCTATGTATAACAAAGATAGGGATACACTTGATATTGAAATGCGAAGAATTAATCATCTGTATCACCAAGAATTTAAACACGGTGATACTGTAATATTTAAAAGGAAAAATGTCGTAAGAAAAGGTGTAATTGATTACGCCATGTATGGAGCTCTTGTCGTACTATCTGAAGGCAAGAGGCAACACTGGCCCCCAATGATGGTGTCCTTTTAGTCATCATACAAGTTAGCCGTAATATTAAATCATCTTGTTTGACTGAAAGATATTAACATATAGTATTCCATAAAATACAATGCAGAAAGGGAATACTTTATGAATAAACTTATTTTCATTATACTATTATTTTTGGTGCCATCTTTATCTTATGCTGATGTGCATGATGTCCCAAGCTCTACGGATGTACATACAAATTCTACTGGATTAACTCCAGATTCAAATAAAAGTGATAGTCCTGCGACTTTAATAAGTAGAGCTGTTAATGAATTATCAAAAGCAGTTAGTCTCACTATAAGTGGAACGAGTAAGTCTAATAAGATTTCTGAATTGCAAGATAAGCAGCGATTGCTGTTTGTTGCCATACATGATTTATCTATGAGTATAAACGATACAAATGCTGAACTAAAAGAAATTCAGACAAATGTCATCTCCTTAATTATTATCTGTTCAATGATATTTGCCATGGTCGTTGTCCTTGTACTGCGAAGGCGTGGAGATTCGCCATGTAAAAATAGTAAGTCAGATTCTCTTCCATACAAGGAAGACACGCCATCTAACAGTATGGATAGCAAGAATGATTAAGGTTAGATTTGCTGTTATTATATTATTATTGCTAGCCCCTGCATTATCTTGGGGTTATTCTTTGGGTGAGCCGGTTAATCATAGCTTTATAAATGAGAAGCTTGACGTCTCTATACCTATTCAGGGCTATTACTCAAGTATAAATATATCTCTATCTTCTGCGTCTGATAGAGACCTTCTGGACATTCCGAATAGCAAAATATTTAATAAAATTAAATCAAAGATTGGAAAAGACTATCAATTACATGTCTTTTCTGATAAGCCAATTAAGACACGGTCGTTCTCCGTTCCCTTTACGATGGCGTCTGATGGAAGTAAACATATACAGTTAATCAATATTACACTTAAAAATAAAAAACCTGGTAAATTGACGCTTCCATCTTCAAGACAACAAGTTGTCCCTGTTAAAATTGGAAATGGTGTGCTTCATGAACTTTGGAATAAGGTTGGCTTTTATAAAGTAAAACGAGGAGACTATATGTTTGGGCTCGTACCAAACATTACATCTTCCGGTAATACATTCAAATACCGGAGTATCGTCCTCGCAATTTATAATAAAAACAAAGATGCCTTTATTGGCGGTGACATCAACAGGCTTAAAGCTGGATATGTATTAAAAATGCCTGATGCTAAATACATTCAGTCCATGTACGGGAAACCTCTACCCCTTTCAAGTGACGCTCGCGTTATTCCTGAAAAGGTTGTTGTTAAACAGGGTAAAATCAAAGGAGCCCCAAAATTCAACGCCGTTATTGGCGTTGGTAAAATGGCTGATGCTCATCAAAAACAAGACAAGAAAGGAAATTCTAAAATTAAAATCTTGAAGAAGATGGTTAATGAGCAGATGCAGAGCATTGATTTAATGAAGATGCTCCTCACTCAGTATAAAGTTAAACAGAATATTCTTGCAAGTAAGATTGCCTCATTACAAGATAATTCTGATAAAATTACAAAGATGACATCTAAGATAACGCATATGATGATGGAAGTTAAGTCCATTGCCAGTAAGAATAAAGGTGATATTGATGAAGAAAGACTTGCTATTATAGGATTACTCATAGCATCCTCGGTTCTACTTGTTCTTATCATTATAATGATAATATTTAACAAGAGGGGTCGTCGGAACTCAAAAGATAAAGTTGTTAAGGACAGTGATATTAAAGGCGTATCTAATAAAAAAGAAAAAAAGGATAGACGGTCATGGTTTAAGCTATCAAAGAAACAAAAGCCTGATGATAATCCAATAGCTTTATCCGAAGTTTCAGATGATGAACATATCGCAGATGACTTTGAGAATATAATAAGTGAAAATAAAGTTGACGAATAGGAGGTCAGGCATAAACAATAGATGGTTGGTTTGACTTAAAAATAAATATATGTATTATTCGCAAATAAGACAAAATGCTTAAAGTCTTAATGCAAAAAAACAGGAGACAATACAAAATGTTTTACAAAAGAAAAAATAAAGAGAAAGGCTTTTCTTTGGTTGAGTTTGCCATCGTTGTCGGTATCTTCGGTGTACTGGTCGCTATCGCATTGCCAAACGGAACTGCAGTTAAGGCAGAGGCAGATTACGGCAGTGTTGCCGAAACAGTCCATACACTGGAAACTGCAGAAGCCGTGTATGAAGTGAATAATAATTCACTGGGTACTATTGCTCAGATGCTTGCTAATGGTGCATTGAATACAGCACCACTTCAAAATCTTGCTATTGGTTCAACCTCAACAATGGCTGTTGTTGCCGCCGGTACAGCTGCTGGTAGCGGCGGTGCAACCGCGAATGGTTATGACTTGGACGGTGATGGTACTGTTGATGTTGGTGGTACTACGGGTAACAGTGCTACATTCTCTGTTGCGGAAATAACCATTAATGGCGTAACAGCAAATGATGCATTCAAGGTTGGTCAGAAGATTGACGGCTCGGCTCTTAACTCAGCAATTGGTGTAGCTGATAGCAAAGGACGTGTTGAATATCCTGCTATCGTTGCACCTGCTACTGGCATCGTGAAGATTTTTGTAGCCAGACGTTAATCCTCAAAGGGATTTGAAGTACAGCAAAAGGGCAGTCTCAGGACTGCCCTTTTTCGTATCAATTAAGGCGGTGCATCTTTGTTTCACAAGCGTATAAATAAAAAAATAGCATTACTGTTTTGTTTTATGTTCTCTGCTGTTGTAGCTATAACATGGCATGGTGCTTATCTATATTCAACAACAAAAACGAATTATGATGATGCACGAATGCCAATAAACTCAACGTTATTGTCAAATGTAAAGATTGATTTTGATATGCATAAACATAGTGAAGGGTTTATGACACACGAGATGATGACTATGACTGCTTTTAGAGAACTTACAGGCACACCATATAAGGTTTCGGATTTCTACATATCAGCGCCAAACGAGTATCCTATGTTTTACAGGGTCTTAACGGAATCTATCCTGGACAAGAAGAACAAAGAATACCGCAAAGCATCAGACATCCTTGCTGGGAATGGCGGTGTATTTTCAATTGTTAAAAAATCCGCACAACAAGATAATCTTATGGTTATTGATGATAAAATTGTGTCCTTGCTTGCACAGGTATACGGTATAAAGCCTTATGTCCTCATTCAATATGCACATGAAATGCCATTGAATCATGAAGCCGGACATGCATATTTGAATGCTGAAAACTACAACCATGACAATTTTAATTTATATAGTGGTTTTATGGCAGCAATATCAGAATATTCTGCCGAGTATACAGCAATAACAGGTACATATTCAGATATGCTTAAAGACGATAGAATTGACGATAAAGAATTAGCATATCAAGCACTTTTATCTTTGTTCTCCATGTCCAGATTCCTCACGGTATCACTACCCCATATAGGTGCTGCAATAGCTGTATGTTCTGCTATGACAAATAACGAGGGTGTTATAAAAAGAGATGCAAAAATATTATCCTATGGAACAACTACAAATTCAACGATGCGAGAAATAGATAATGATTTATTATCGCCAGAGCCTGCAAGATTAACACGGATTGATGCCATCGGCATGACTGAAACACCATATGGTAAGAACACAAGTAGGAGATGTGTCAAGCTCCTTAAAAATAGAGTAGTTAAAGATGTCATCAGAATGTCCCTCTTGTCATAATGAAAAAAGC
>Ga0256829_1001710_pt1 | contig 17467 bp, 21 predicted proteins | sample 131447metaG_FD_185979 | JGI IMG/M metagenome (GOLD analysis project Ga0256829, IMG submission 185979) | Hydrothermal vent microbial communities from Lau Basin, Pacific Ocean - 131-447 | ecosystem: Environmental > Aquatic > Marine > Hydrothermal vents | place: Pacific Ocean: Lau Basin | collected...
AATTGGAAGTTTAAGAAATGACAATTTGTAAAAGTAGAAATTTACAATGACCCAAATAGTATGCATCCAATGCAACATCCAATACATTTCCATGGACAAAGATTTGTAGTACTTTCAAGAAATGGAGTAGTAAATAAAGATTTACAATGGAAAGATACAGTAATGGTTAAAAATTGAGAAAAAATAGAAATCTTAATTGAAATGACAAATCCATGAGTTTGGATGAGTCATTGTCATATTGCAGAACACTTACAAAGTGGAATGATGATGACTTTTAGGGTTGAAGAGTAAAAATAATAAAAAAATCTGTAGAGATAAGCTATTATTTTATCTCTACATAAAAATATAATATATTTTATAATTTAAAAAAATAATTATGGAAAAAAATAATAATAATTTAACACAATTTATAGTACTAGTAGTTTTAATTTTAGTTTGAATTGCTTCAACTCATTATGTAATTTTTCAAATTCCAGAAAAAGTTACAAAAAATATGCTTGCTATAGAATATGATAAAGTAGGTTGAATGGAAAATTATGTAAAATTAAATAAAATTCAAAAAGAGCAAATTATTGCTTGATTAAAACAATATGAAGCTCAAAATTGAAAAATACAAGCTCCAGCTCCACAAGCACAGCAAGCTCCAGCAAATACTTGAAATGAAATTTCTTTAGAAAAAGCAAAAAAAATTACTAAAGATTGAACTTATATTTTAGGTAATCCAGATGCTGAAATTACTTGGGTAGAATATTCAGATTTAGAATGTCCTTTTTGTAAAAGATTACATACTTCAGGAACTATAGAAGAAGTAATGAAAACTTATTGAAATAAAGTAAATTTTGTATTTAAGCAATTTCCTTTAAGTTTTCATCAAAATTCTAAAAAAGAATCAGAAGCTGCTTTATGTGCTTGAGAAATTTGAGGTTCTAAAAAATATTATTCATATATATCTAAAATATTTAATAGAACTACTTCAAATGGTAGAGGTTTTGCACTTGATAATTTAGTACCTTTAGCTAAAGAATTATGAATAGATGAAACTAAATTTAAAACTTGTTTAGATAGTGGAAAATATCTTTCTAGAATTCAAGCTGAAACTTCTGAAGGACAAAATTTATTTGGTATAACTTGAACTCCTTGAAATGTTTTGATTAATAATAAAACAGGTAAATGGGATAAATTACCAGGAGCTTATCCAACACCAGCTTTTAAACAAAAAATTGATAATTTATTGAAATAATATTGTTAATTAATTTAATTTTTTATAAGACATTATGATAAAAAAAATAATAATTTTTACTATATTTACATGATTATTATCAGCTTGTTCAGATAATATTAAAAAAACTGATATTTCTAATAATAAATGAAATATTAACAAAATTGAAAAAAATATTTCAAATTTAAAAACTGTTTGAGTTTCAGAATTTAAAAAAGAACTTGAAAAAGGGGACTGAGTTTTAATTGATTTAAGAACTGACTGAGAAGTTGCTGAGTGAGTAATTCCTTGAGCACTACAAATAGACTTTTATGCTCCTGATTTTAGGGAAAAAATAAATTCTTTAGATAAGAATAAAAAATATTTAATTTATTGTAGAAGTGGAGCAAGAAGTTGAAGGACTTTTGAATTTATGAAACAATTATGATTTAAAAATGTTATTAATTTAAAATGATGAATTTTAAATTGGATAAATTCTGGAGAAAAATTAGATAATTTAAAGAATGATAAACAAGTAAATAATAGTGAAGAAAGAATTATTACATTAAATGCTAGGAAATTTGAGTTTGACAAAAAAAATATAAAGGTAAAAGCATGAGAAAAAGTAAAAATAAAAGTTAATAATATTGATTGATTACATTGAATTTGAATTCCTGATATGAAGCTTGTTTGAGATAAAGAAATTTTACTTGATACTTCAAAAACTTGAACTTTTGAGTTTAGATGTGCTAATTATTGTTGAGAATGACATCAAGATATGACTTGAAAAATAATAATTGAATAAATAAAAAAAATGAAAAAATTTTGATATAAAAAAGAAATAAATTCTTCTTTTGATAAAGCTATTGATAATTTAGAATTTTTACTTATTGAAGAGTGATTCTGAATTTTACATAGAATAGATATGCAATCAATTATGAAGAAAAAAATAGATAAAAATATTTTAGAATATATTATTTTATGAGTATGTAATCCAAATCTAGCATCTGAATTTTTAGATGAAGAATATGAAATGTGATTATTATTACCATGTAATATTATTGTTTATAAAAAAGATTGAAAAGTAATTATTTCAACTTTACTACCTACTGTAGCAATAAATATGATTGATAATAAAAATGTTTTAGAAATAGCAAAATTAGCAGAGGAAAAATTAAAAAAAATAATTAATAAATTATAATATATGAAAAAAAATAAGATATATAATTTTTTAGAGGAATATTGATTTTTAAGTCTCATAATATGATGACCAATAGTATTATTTATTTTTATGTTAATATTTTCTCCTAAAGCAGAATTAAAAATGGTTCATTGGCATATGCCTATAAGTTATGATTTATGTTGAGATACAAGAGAATTAAATGATGAATGAAAACATTGAAAAATACATTGACATAATGATTGAAAAATTCATATAGAATGAAATGTAAATATGTTAAATAGAACAGAAACTTTATGAAAATTCATGGATTCTGCAAAAATTCCATTTAGTAAAACTCAAATATGAAAATATAAAAATGGGGATAACTGTCCTTGAAGTGATAAACCTTGAAAAGTAAAAGTTCTAATAAATTGAAAAGAAAATAATGAATTTAGAAACTATGTTTTAAATGATAAAGATAAAATAAAAATTATTTTTAAATAAAATATTTATTTATTATAAAAAAATATATGAATTATATATATAAATGAAAGATAAAAATTAATAAATCACCTATAATATTATTATTTAGAATATTGTTTTCAAATTTTCTATTAGATATGTTAGTTATTATTATATTAGTGGTAGATTATATGAATATGGTATCAAAATGACATTCTATTTTTAGTATAGAGGAATATTTCTTCTTATGAACATTATTAATAAATATGATAGTTATAGTTACTATATTTATTAGGTGGATTTATAGTTATTATATTTTCAATTGAAATAAATTAATATATTATAATTGAATTTATTTTAGAGATAAAAAAGAATTTATTTTAGGCCATATATGAGCTATTGATTTTAAACAAACTATATTGTGAAAAATTTTTAATTATTGAGATATATTTATTTACATTCAAAATCAAAAATTTAAATTAAAATGATTATCTGATCCAGAGGAATTTATTAAATTAATATGAAAATTTAAATATGAACACAATAATCAAAACTAAATGAATTATTACTTGTCCAAAATGTTGATTTAAAAAAGAAGAAAAAATACCAGGTACTGAATGTATGTATTTTTATGAATGTAAAAAATGCAAGACTAGATTAAAATCATTATCATGAGATTGTTGTGTATTTTGCAGTTATTGAGATACTAAATGTATTCCAAAACAATTAGAAGGTGAAAAATAAATAAAAAATTTAATTTAATAAAAAATAAAATTATGAAAAATATAGAAATTAAAATAGAATGAATGACTTGTGGTGGATGTTCAGGATGAGTAACTTGAACTTTAAAAGCAACAAATGGAATTGAAAGTGCAGAAGTTTCTCATGAAACAAAATTGGCACAAATAACATACAATGAAGATATTATTACAAAAGATGATATTTTTGAAATTATTAAGAATATGAATTATATTCCTAGTGATATTTAATAATTAATCACTAAAATCATGAAAACATTAAAATTTAAAATATCATGAATGACTTGTGTTAGTTGTTCATGATGAGTAGAGTGAACATTAAAATCAGTAAAATGAGTTAAGAATGCTGAAGTGATTTTTACAACAGAAACTGCTACTGTAGAATATGATGAGAATATTGTTTCTAAAAATGATATTTTTAAATTAGTAAGAGATATGACATATACTCCTATTGATACATCCTTATCAAAAATTGATATAAAAATAATTTGAATGTGATCTCCTCATTGTGCATGAGTTGTAAAAAGTGCTTTAGAATGATTAAATTGAGTAGAAGAAGCAATTACAAATTTTTCAAGTTGAAATGCTATTGTTAGTTATAATAATGAATTAGTAAAAGTTTCTGATTTAAAGAAATCTATTGATGATGCATGATATGAGGCTATTATATCATGAGAATGAGAAAATGCTGATGATTTAGAAGAAAAAGCTAAAGAAAATGAAATAATTACATTAAAAAGAAAACTTATTATATCATCAATTTTTGCATTACCAATATTATATTTAGCAATGGCTTCATTAATAAGTAAATCATTTATACCATGATTTATTTCCTCTGAAACTTTTCCATTTAGATATGCTTTAGCTCAGATTTTATTATCTTTGCCAATTATTTATGCCTGATATAAATTTTATACTGTAGGATTTAAAAATCTTTTTGCATGAAGACCAAATATGGATAGTTTAATTGCACTTTGAACAAGTAGTGCTTATTTGTATTGAGTATATGCATTTTATCAAATAATAATTTGAAATACTATTTTTGTAGAACATTTATATTTTGAAACAGCATGAGTAATTATTGCTTTAATTCTTTTTTGAAAATTATTAGAGGCAAAAGCAAGATGAAAAACATGAGAAGCAGTAAAAAAATTATTAGAATTATCTGCTAAAACTGCAACTATTTTAAAAGATTGAAAACAAGTCAAGGTTTCTATATCTGAAATAGTTCTTTGAGATATTTTAGTAGTTAAACCTTGAGAAAAAATTGCTGTTGATTGAGAAATTATAGAATGACACTCTTCAGTTGATGAATCAATGATTACTTGAGAAAGTATTCCAGTTGAAAAAAATATTTGAGATAAAGTTATTTGAGCAACTATAAATAAAGATTGAACTTTTAATTTTAAAGCAACCAAAATTTGAAGTGATACAGCTTTGGCTCAAATAATAGAATTTATTAAAAATGCTCAAAGTTCAAAAGCTCCAATAGCAAGATTAGCAGATGTAATAGCTGGATATTTTACTTGGGTTGTAATAGTAATATCTATTTTATCATTTTTAACTTGGTATTTTATAGTTTGAGCTACATTTATTTTTTCTTTGCAAATTTTAATTACTATATTAATAATAGCTTGTCCATGTGCTCTTTGATTAGCAACTCCAACTTCAATAATGGTTGCTACTTGATTATGAGCAAATAAATGAATTTTAATAAAAAATGCAGCTGCATTAGAAAATACTTATAAAACAACTGCAGTTGTTCTTGATAAAACATGAACAATTACAAAATGAAAACCAGAACTTACAAAAATAATATCTTTTTGAAAAAAATCAGAAGATGAATTATTAATTTTGGCTTGATCACTTGAGCAAAAATCTTCTCATCCACTTTGAGAACCTATTATAAAAGAAGTAAATAATAAGGCATTAGATTTTTTAGATGTAAAAGATTTAAAAAATATTTCTTGAAAAGGACTCTCTTGAATTATTTATGAAGAACAAATATTTTTATGAAATAAAAAATTATTGAAAGATAATAAAGTTATTTTAGAAAATAAGAATTTAAAAATTGTTGATGATTTAGAATTAAAATGAAATACAGTTATGTTTTTATTTAATTTAAAAGAAATATTATGAATTATTGCTGTTTCTGATGTAGTTAAGAAAAATTCTAAAAAAGCAATAAAACTATTACAAAAAAAAGGAATTGAAGTATTTATGATTACTTGAGATAATAATTGATCAGCACTTGCTGTTTGAAATGAAGTTTGATTAAAAAGAGATAATATTTTTTCTGAAATATTACCAGAAGATAAAGCTAATATTATTAAAAATATTAAATCTAAATGATTTAATGTTGCTATGGTTTGAGATTGAATTAATGATGCTCCTGCATTAAGTTTAGCAGATACATGAATAGCTATTTGAGCATGAACTGATGTTGCAATTGAATCAGCAGATATTGTGCTTATGAAATCTGATTTACTTGATGTTGTTAATGCTATAGATTTAAGTAAAGATACAATAAGGAATATAAAACAAAATTTATTTTTTTCATTTTGATATAATTCATTAGGTATACCTATTGCAGCTTGAATATTATTCCCATTTACTTGAATATTACTAAGTCCAATGGTTGCTGCATTTGCTATGAGTATGAGTAGTGTAACTGTGTTATTAAATGCATTAAGATTAAAACATATTTTAAAATAATTTTTACTAATTTAAAAAGAAAAATTAGTTTTTTAGGAAATAAACAAAAAGCTTTAGAAATCCTTGATAAATTAGTATATCCAGAATACTGAAGATAATTTATTTAAAAAATTAAAAAGTTTTGTTTCTTGTAGAATTAGAAAATTAAACTAAAAAAAATATTTTCTTTTTGAGAAGAAGTAAAGTGATACAAAATAAAAGTTTTTAATGAAAGAAAAATTAGAGCAGGTTCAGGAATATTATTTGTTCTTGCTTTTTTAGCTTTTATGAATTCTTGGTTATTAGGAAAGCTTTATGTTTAGTATTTTTTGATTTGAATCAATTTTTGGAATATGTGTTTGATGTAAAATGTATAATTTATTTTCAAAAAATAAGGTAGAATTTTGTGCTTGATGACTTTGTGAAAATAATAAAAAAGAAAAAATACAAGAAGCTTCTTTTGTACAAATTATTATTTTAGTAATTTTTATAGTTTTATATATCTTTTCTTTGAATTATTTTTCTGTAAATAAAAATAAAATAATAAATTCTAATAAAATTTTTAAAGTAGAACAAAAAGACAATGAAGATTGTGTAGTTCCAGATTGGGCAAAAGCTATATGACATGAGAAACTATGGAAAAAGCATCATGGATGTGAATAATTTATATATATAATTAATTATATAAAGATAGGAAAAACCTATCTTTTTTGATAATTCATTTTTAATTCAGATTAAAATATTAATATATAAAAGCATTAATTTTTAATTTATATTTTATGAAAGATAAAAAATATTTATATTATATTCCTTTTATTATATTATCATTACCTTTTCTTGCTAATGGTTATGCTGGAATAGTACATGATAAAGAACTGGTTACTATAGTTTCTTCAATTTCTATTTTTGCTCCTTATACAGATATATTACTTTATATTCAATGAGCACAAGATATTATTGTATGACTTTTGATTTTATTTTATTTTTGAAAATTTAAACCTTGGCTTTTGTTATTTGCAGCTTTATGGCCTATTGTTCCAAATGCAATGATTACTATTTCTGGAGTTAAAACAGCAGAAGGAGGAGCAGAATGGTGAGAAGTAATATTTATTATTATTTTATCTTATATTTCATACTTAGCTTATAAAAAAATAAAAGAATTAAAATAATTCATTTTTAGTTCAGGAAGGCAAACTATAATTAGTTTGCTTTTTTATAAAAAGTATTTTATATTATAATAATATTATTATGGAAAATAAAAAGATTTTAGCATTATTTGCAAGTTTATTTATTTTATGATCTTTTTCTGCAACTTTTGCAGAAGATTGAGAATGATCTGAAAATAGATATGAGAGTCATAATTCTAGTTATGAAAGAAATTCTTATTCTTCACAAAATAATTCTAATTTTAGAAGAGAATGAACAAGACAAGAAGAATTAGGAGAAACAAAAACTAAAGAATCAAATGAACATAAATTTAAACAAGAAAGAAGAGAAAATAATGAAAACAGTTCACAAAATAATTCTAATTTTAGACAAGAATGAACAAAAGAAGAGGAATCAAAAGAAACAAAATGAAAAGAAATAAGTGAATATAAATTTAAACAAGAAAAACAAGATGAAAGTAAACAAATAGAAATAAAAAAACAAAGAGAAGTAAAAATTCAAAAACAAAAAAGTAGATTTAAACCTATAATTAAGAGAAAATTTGGTAAGATTTTAGATAAAATGCCAAAAGTAAAATTAGAAACTATTTCAATAAAAATTGATACAAAATTAATTGAGATTGAATCAAATAGTAAAATATCTGAAATCAAAAAAGAAAAAATTATTGCTATATTAAAAGCATTAAAAGAAGTAATAGATGAAAAATTAAATAATACTTCTGCTGATAGTATAATAAATGGTTTATTAAAATAATTATAATAAGATTTATTTTAATAAGATTTATTTTAAGATAGGATTTTATCCTATCTTTTTTAAAATTCATTTTTAATTCAGAAAAGATTAGTATAATATTACAAATTTATAATTAAGATTAAATAAATGAAAAAGATATTTTTTATATTTTTGTTGATTTTTATTTTAAGTGCTTGTGAAAATGAAAGCTTAGAGAATGAGACAAATATTTCTAAAAATACTAATTTTTTAGAAACTTTATGAGAACAATCTTTAAATAAAGCTATTGCTTTGAAAAAAACTGAAAAGCAAAGATTTGTTTTGTATAATGAAAAACTTAAACAAGAAAAATTTAAGCAAGAACAACTAAAACTTGAAGAAGAAAGAAAAAAACAAGAACAAATTTTGCAAGCTAAAAAATTAGAAGAACAAAAAATTTTAGAAGAAAAGGCTAAAAAAGAAGAAGAGGAAAAACAAGAAAAACTAAAAAAAGAATTGGAAGAAAAAAAATTAGCTGAAGAGAAGTTAAAAGAAGAAGAAAGAAGAAAATATAATTTAGTAATAAAAAAACAGATTTTAGAAAAAGCTAAACAAAGAAAAATTGCAGAACAGAAAAGACAAGCAGAATTAGCAAGACAAAAAGTATTAGCAGAACAGAAAAGACAAGCAGAATTAGCAAGACAAAAAGCAGCTGCTCAAGCTGCTGCTATGGCTAGAGCAAGAGCTATAACTTCTGCTAGTTAGATTTATTTTATTATTTTTTTTGTATGAGAAAAATTATATCATTTTTATGATATTTTATAATCTGATGATTTTTATTTGATTTAAGTTTTTTAAATATTGAAAAACTTGTATATTTTAAAATTCAAAATATTTATGTATTAGTATTTTTAATATTTTTTGTATTAAGTATAGTTTTTACTGTTATTTGAAAATTTAAGAAAAATTTATTTAGTAAAGAACTAAACTATATAATTCAATTTATACTATTTGCTTGTATTTTACTTCTACCTTGAATTTTTATAAATCATCATTTTTTAGCTGAACACTTGTGAGAGAATAATTTATATTTAAGAGTATATTGAAAGCTTGCAATGTGATATTTTGCTATGGCTTTGATTATTTCTCCTATTTTACAATTTGTAAAACATCCTATTTGAAGAGAACATCTTATTTTATCAAGAAAAATTTTAGGAATATTGAGTTTTTTTTTCTTTTTGAAGCACTGACTTGAATACTTTGCTATGGAATATATTTTCCAAACAAAATATCATATTACTACTCCTTATATAGATTATGTAATAAATAATTTAAAAACAAGATATGATGCTATAAGTGGACTAGTTGCAGGAGCTTTGATTATTGTTTTATGACTAACTTCAAATAAGTTTTCTGTAATAACTTTATGAAAAAAATGGAAAAAAGTTCAGTGGCTTGTTTTTCCAGGTTTTATACTAGCTTCTATTCATATAGCATTTAGTTCAAGATTTGAGTGATTTTATATTTTTTTGATTTGATTGGTAGTTACAGCTAGATTAACTGCTTATTTGAATAGAAAACAAAGAAGAAGTTCTTGAAAAATTATTTGATATAGATGTATTCCTTGCTGATACATTTATAATGAAAAAATTTGAGATACAGATAGCTGAATAGCTCCTTGAACCAAATTTGAGGATATTCCAGATGATTGGAGATGTCCAGTTTGTGGAGTAAGTAAGGATGATTTTGAAACTATTTATGAATGAGATGAAGAACTGTTAGAAGCTGAAATAGTTTGATATAAAATGCTTACAGATGATGTTTTAGAATTAAAAATAGCTATAGAAAATGAATTGAAAGTAAAACCATGACAGTTTGCAAATATTGTAATGCAGGATAATTCTTGAGATTTTAGAAGAAGTTATTCAGTAGTTGAAAAAAATAAAAATATTTTAACTTTTGCTATAAAATTAAAAGACTCTTGAAGATGATGAAAATTTTTGAAAAAAGCTAATATTTGAGATAAATTAAAAATTGATTGAATCCATTGACAATTTATTTTACAAAAAACTGAAAATCCAAAAATATTTATAGCTACTTGAACAGGACTTTCTCCAATTATAAATATGATACAAAATAACAAGTATTCAGATAAAAATTATTTATTTTTCTGAGTTCAAAAATACAAAGATTTATTTTACTTAGATAAAATAAAATCTATAAAAAATTTAAATTCAAAAATATTTTTATCAAGAGAAGAAAAAAAATGATTTGAGTATGGTAGAATAAATGTAACAAAATATAAATTTCCTAAGAATACAGAGTTTTATATTTGTTGAAATCCAGCTTTAGTACAATCAAATATTGAATATTTAGAAAAAACTTGATATAAAAATATTTATAGTGAGAATTTTTAGTAGATTTAATCCTAGCTGATTTACTTTGTAAAAGATAGAATATAAAGATAATTATTAATTAAAATAAATTATGAAAAATAAAAAAGTATGGACATATATATTGTTAATTTTATCATTGATATTAAATTTAATCTATGTATTTTGAATTAATGAATATTTAGAATGAAAAATCAATGAAAATAAATTAACTTTTAATGTTATTCAAAATTATAATATATCAAATAAAAATGATATTGTAATACAAAAAGTTGATAAAGATATTAGATGAATTTTAAAAAAATATTTTTGAAAAATAAAACTTAATAAAAATATTTTTTTAAAAGATAAAGACTCTTATCATTTATTTTATTTTTCTGAAAAAAATCCAAATTTAAATATTATTATTAGTAATGTATCTAAAGATATAGAAAAATTAAGATATACATTATATAGAAAAATTAATAATAGAACATATGAATATAAATTTAATTTAGATAATAAAAAATATTCATTAGTATTTCATGTTTTATCATATAATTTATGAGAAAATGATGATTTTTGAGATAATGTTTGAATGTTTATGTTATATATAAAAAAATATAAATAAAAAAATAGTATTTATTATTGTAATTTTACTTTTATTTTCTTGTAGTGCTTGATGTAATAACACTTTAAAAAGAACTTATGAACAAAGTGATATGAAAAAATTATATATAAATAATAATATTAGGAATATTAGATCATATACTATGGCTAGTTAATTTTATTTATAACAAAAAATTATGAAAAATAAAAAAGTATTTGTAAGTATATTTGTAGTATTTGTAACTATTGTATTTATCTCCTTTTTGACTATACTTTCAGAAAGTAATAAATGCTCTTGAGTAAGAATTTATAATAGTGAATGTAAAAAATAACCATGAAAATCCTTTTAGTAGAAGATAATAGAGAAATTTCAGATAATATTACAAGAATATTGAAACTGAAAAATCCTGAGTTTAAAATTACTCAGGTTTTTGATGGTGAGGAAGCTATTAAAAAATTTTTGACAGAATGATTTGATATAATTTTACTTGATTTGATGCTTCCAAAAATTGATTGAATAACTTTGTGTAAAAGAATAAGACAAACTTCAAATATAGCAATAATAATGATGACTGCAAAATGAGAGGATGATGATAAAATTTTGGGATTAGAATCTTGAGCAGATGATTATATTGTAAAACCTTTTAAAGTAGAAGAATTGTATTTAAGAATTTGTTCTATTACAAAAAGATGTAATATAAAAACTATTGCAAAATTATGAGATTTAGAAATAAATTTTTCAGATAAAATAGTAAAAAAATCTTGAGAAGAGGTAAAATTAAAATTAAAAGAATTTCAAGTTTTAGAGTTTATTTTAAAAAAAGAAACTATTTCTAGAACTGATTTATTAGAAGTTCTTTGGTGAGGAGATATTTTTTCAGATGATAATAAAATTGATGTTTATATTTATTCTTTGAGAAAAAAATTAGGAAAAAATTTAATAAAAACTATTAAATGATTTGGTTATTCTATAAATAAAGATTATGAAAATTAGTACAAGAATTTCAGTTATATTTTCAGTATTTAGCTTTTTTGTGATACTTTTTTTTATTTTATTTATAAATATTTTTTCTTATTTAAATTGGCAAAAATGAGAAGAAAAAGAAACTTTAAATAAAACACTTGAGCATATACAAGAACATAAAAATTTCTTAGAGGAGCAATTAGAATCAATAGAATTTGAATTATTTTTGCTTGTTATTTTTGTTATTTTGTCATATTTTTTAAGTAAGTTTTTATTTTCTAAGCTTATTTTAAAAGATATTTATGAAATTTCAGATAAAATAAAAAATATTGATTTAGAAAATATTAAAAAGTTTGAAATTATAAATGCTGGAGATAGTGAAATAAATATTATAAAAAATTCTATAAATGAGTTCTTAGATATTATTCATAAAAATAGGGAAAACCTAAAAAACTTTAATTCTCAAGTTGCTCATGAATTTAAAAGTCCTTTGATGGTTATTTTGTCAGAGTTAGAATTTTTAAAATTATCTTGAAAAGATAAAAATAGTTATGAAAAAATTGAAAATCAAATTGAAAAATTAAATAATTTACTTTCAAATTTTTTGCTATTATCTAAAATTGATAATATAAAAAATCTAAAAAGAGAAAAGATAAATTTATATAATTTAATAAATGAAATTTTAGAGAACTTAGAAAAAACTTATAAGCAAAAAAAATTAAATATAAAAAATGATATTCATAAAGATATTGAGATTTATACAAATAAAGATTTGTTTGAAATTATTATAAAAAATATTTTAGATAATGCTTTTAAGTATAATAAAAATTGAGGGGAAATAGAAGTTGAATTTAAATTCCCTCTTAGTCTCCCTTTAGAGGGGAAAATATTAGGTATTTTGACAATAAAAGATACTTGAATATGAATAAAAAAGCAAAATTTAGAAAAAATTTGGAATAATATGTTTAGAGAAAATGAATTTGAAAAATGATATTGAATTTGACTTCATCTAGTAAAAAAAGTTTGTGATATTTTGTGATATAAAATAAAAGTCCAAAGCCAAGAAAATAAATGAAGTGAGTTTATTTTGGAAATTAAATAATTATGGAACTTATAAAAACAAAATTTTTGATGTGAACAGATATTGAAATTATTTTAAATAATGATTCAAAAAACAAACAAGAACTTGAATATGATATAGAAAAAGCTTTTGATATTTTTTCTAAGTTTGAAAAAGAATTTTCTAGATTTGATGAGAAATCAGGTCTATCAAAATTAAATAAAAATAGGACTTTGCAAGTAAGTGATAATTTTATAGAAGTTTTAAAGCTATCTAAAGAAATTTATAAAATTACAAATTGATATTTTAATCCACTTGTAAATGTTTCAAGTATTTGATATAATAAAAGTTTTGAAAAAATCTGCCTATCCCAACCTTTCCCCCCAAGGGAGAAAGGAGAAAGTAGGTTTAAAAGTACTAATATTTTTTTTCTTTATAAGAATTTTATAGATAAATTTTCCCCCATTCCAGAAGAGGAGAAAAAGGGGAAGTTAAATCTTGAACAAATTCAAATAATTTGAAATAAAGTTATTTTAAACAAAGATCAAAATTTTGATTTAGGTTGAATAGTAAAATGATGGACAGCTGATAAAGTAAAGGACTTTTTAAAAAACAAATGATATAAAGATTTTATTGTAAATGCAGGATGAGATATAGTTGTATGAGAAGTAAAAAGTACTATAGCAATAAATAGCCCTTTTAATAAAGAAGATATTTTTGCTTTACTTGATTTACAAAACTGTTCTATTTCTACTTCAGGAACTTATAAAAGAAAATGGGAAATAAATTGAAAAAAGTTCAATCATATTTTAAATCCAAAAAATAATAAAAATAATAATGAAATAGTTAGTATTTCTATTATTTGAGAAAAATGTTATATAACTGATAGTTTAGCTACAGCTTGTATTGCAATGTGATTTAATAAAGCTAAAAATTTTTTAGAAAAGAAAAATTGTGAAGCTATTATTATTTTAGAAAATTGAGAGTATGAGATAGTTTGAGATTTGAAGAAATATAATTTTGAAAAAATTTAAGGTTAGTTTAAGCTAAACTTTTATTTTTTCAAAAAATATATATAATTTTGCTTAAACATTTACTAATTACAAAATAATATGAAAAAATTAATAATTACAGCTCATCCAAATAAAAAGAGTTTTACAAATGCTATAGCAAATAAACTTTTAGAAAGATACAAAAATTCTGAAATCATAGATTTATATGATGAAAAATATAAACTAGATTTTTTAATTTTTGAAGATAAAAGAAATATGCCAAAAAATGATAAAGTAGAGTTAATTCAGCAAAAAATTAGAGAATCTGAAGAAATTATTTTTGTTTTTCCAGTTTGGTGGGGAAACATACCTGCTATTATGAAAAATATGCTTGACACAGTTTTTATTTCTGGTTTTGCATTTGAATATTGAGCTGAATGAAAAAAAGAATTATTAAGTGATAAATTTTGAAGTGTAATAGCAACTTGTGATGCTCCAGCTAATATTTATCTTGAAAATAGTGATTGGACTTGAGTTAATTTAAAAATTTATTTTGAAAAAGCTTTATTTTGATTTTGTGGAATAAAAATGAAAGACTTTAAATTAATTTGAAGTCTAAGAGAGAAAAGTGAGGAAGAGAGAAAAGAAATTTTAGAAAATATTTAGATATTTTTTTAATTATTTATAAAATATGAATAATATATTATTTTTAATAAAAGACTATGAAACTAAATTTAGAAAATAAATATGATATTTTACTTTCTTCTTTAGAAGTAAAAAACTTAGCTTTAAAAGATATTTTATGAGAAGATAAAACTATTTTATATTTTTATCCAAAAGATAATACTCCAGGTTGTACTGTTGAAAATAAAGATTTTACTAGTTTTAAAACTGAGTTTGAAGCCTTATGATATAAACTTGTATGAGTTAGTAAAGATAGTATAGAATCTCATAAAAAATTTGTAGAAAAACAAGATTTAAAAAATGATTTAATATCAGATCCAGATTTGCTTTTACATAAAGAACTTTGAGTATGGTGAGAAAAGAAAAATTATTGAAAAGTATTTTATTGAGTTATAAGATCAACTTTTATAGTAGATAAGAGTTGAGAAGTTTTAAAAGAATATAGAAATATAAGAGCAAAAGGACATGCTGAAAGAGTTTTAAAAGAATTAAAAGATATTTAATTTTTTTTTATTTTTAAATTGCAATAAAAAGTTATTGACTTTTATATTATATTTTATATAATATTTTTACTTTCAAAAAAATAAAAGGAGTTTGAGGTGAGTGCTAAAAAGCAAACAAAAAAAGAAAAAAAGAGAAGAAGTAGAGCTATTTCTCAAATTAGAAAAAATCTACAAGAAATTTTTGGTACAAAATTAGGAAATAAAAAGTTTGATATACTTTTTAAAACTAAAAAACCAGAAATGATAAAAAAAAGAAAAGAGCTTATTAAAAAAGAGATTTCTAAGTTAAAAGCTCTTATAAAAGAGGAGAAAAATGAATTGATAAAATATAAAAAAGAATACTGTGGTTATTATTCAAAGTGTTCTTGAAGACTTAAAAGAGTGCTAAGCACTCTTTTAAAATTGCTTTTTTTTCAAAAAATATATAATTTTATATATATAAAATTAAAATTATTTTTATGCAGGATTTACAGCAAATTTTAAAAGATTATTTTTCTTTAGAGAATTTTAGAGAAGGGCAAAAAGAAATTATAGAAAGTGTTATTTCTTGAAATGATACTCTTGTTTTCATGCCTACTTGAGGATGAAAATCTCTTACTTATCAGTTACCTTGAATTGTTTTAGATGGGCTTACATTGGTTATTTCTCCTCTTATATCTCTAATGAAAGATCAAGTAGATAAATTAAATGAATTATGAATTAAAACAAAGCTTATAAATTCAACTATTGATTCTTATCAAATAGATGAAATTTTATCAGAACTTAAGTCAAATACTACTAATCCTATAAAATTTTTATATATAGCTCCTGAAAGATTAAATTCTCCTAAATTTATAAATACAATAAAAGATATTAAAATTTCACTTGTTGCAATAGATGAGGCCCATTGTATAAGTCAATGGTGACATGATTTTAGACCAAGTTATATGAAGATTTTATGATTTTTAGATGGGTTAAAAGAAAATCAATCTTTTCCTATAATAGCATTAACAGCTACTGCTACTAAAAAAGTTAGAAAAGATATCACTGAAAGATTATGAGTAGAGTGAGCAAACACTTTTATAAAATGATTTGATAGAAAAAATATAGCAATTATAGTAAGAGAGATTTCAGAAAAACAAAAAAAATTAGAAAAGGTTTTGGAAGTTATTGATAATACTCCAGGAACTTGAATTATTTACTGTAGTAGTAGAAAAAATGTTTCAGAATTATATGATTTACTTTTATGATATAAGATAAAAGTATGAAAATATACTTGAAATATGAAGCCAGAGGAAAGAGAAGAAGTACAAAATAAATTTATGAATGGTGATTTAAAAGTAATTGTTGCTACAAATGCTTTTTGAATGTGAATTGATAAAAAAGATATAAGATTTGTATTACATTATAATTTACCTTGAAGTATTGAAAATTATTATCAAGAGATAGGTAGAGCATGAAGAGATTGAAAAAATAGTTTTGCAGTAGTTTTAGCTTCATATTGAGATACAAAGATTCAAGAATTTTTTATAGAAAATACTTATCCTGAAAAAAAAGAAATATTAGATTTTTATGATTATTTATATAAAAATTATAAACTTTGAGAATGAAAATGAGCAACAATTGCAAAAACTCAATATCAAATGGCTTCAGAGAGTTGAATATCAAGTGATATGAAAGTATGAACTATTTTAAAAATATTGGAAAAATATGGTATTGTGCATAGATGAATAAGTGATGATATAGATGATTTTAGATGAAGATGAGTTACTTTAGATAAAGAAAAAAGGGAACATTCTCATTTGTTTATTGATTGGAAAAGACAAGAAGAATTAAAGGAGGAAGCATATTTTAAACTTGAACAAATAAAGAGACTTTTATTCTATCCTCATTGTAGAAAAAGATTTATTTTAGAATATTTTTGAGATGAAGAAGACTTAAAAAATCTTTGAGAAAATTGTTGAACTTGTGATTTTTGTTTGGATCAATCAAAATTTCAAAAATTAGAAAAAAAAGATATTATTCCTATTTCAAATTTTTCAATTGTACTTGAAACTATAAAAAATTATGATGAAAATTTTTGAACATGAATTATTGCTTGAATTTTAATGTGATCAAAAGAAAAAAAGATTTTAGATAAAAAAATTGATAA